>Ga0134121_10000202_pt1 | contig 71147 bp, 74 predicted proteins | sample KB301_FD_96463 | JGI IMG/M metagenome (GOLD analysis project Ga0134121, IMG submission 96463) | Terrestrial soil microbial communities without Nitrogen fertilizer from Kellogg Biological Station, Michigan, USA - KB3-0-1 | ecosystem: Environmental > Terrestrial > Soil > Unclassified ...
CGAGAAGCAGCTGATCGGCTTCTGCTGCGCGGACTGCGTCGGCAAGTTCGAGGCGGATCCGAAGAAGTACATCAGCAAGGTGAAGGAGTTCAAGAAGAAGAGCTCGAAGTCGGCCGACGAGGAGATCTCGTTCGACGACCCCATCAACAAGACCTGCCCGCTGACGGGCAAGGACATCAACCCGACCAAGACGGTCGAGTATGAGAAGCAGCTGATCGGGTTCTGCTGCGACGACTGCAAGGGCAAGTTCGAAGCGGATCCGAAGAAGTACATCGGGAAGGTGAAGGAATTCAAGAAGAAGAAAGCGGCCTAGGCTCTTGTGAGCCCGGGACCGGCGAATTTCTTACAGGAGGAATGCGGATGAAGAAGCTCGTGTTGGCGATGTCGCTCGTCGTGGTGGCGGCGATGACGTTCTCGGTGGTCAGCGCGAAGACCTCGGCCGACCCCGTGAACAAGAAGTGCCCCATCGCGAAGAAGGACATCAAGGCGGACGCCCCCACGTCGGAAGTGAAGAAGGGCGACAAGGAGTACACGGTCGGCTTCTGCTGCAAGAACTGCAAGGGCAAGTGGGACGCCGAGAAGGATCCCCTCGCCAAGTGGCCGGTCGCGGAGATCAAGTAGTCCCTTTTCCGCACTGAACTGAAAGACCCCCTCGGGCAACCGAGGGGGTTTTTTATTTGCCCCGAATCACCACGGAGGCACGGAGGCCGCCAAGGATCGAACCTTCCGCTCCTCGATCCGTTGGATAGCCGAATGCGAGATTGGTTGATCCTCCTGATCCTGGGCGCGACCGCGGGAGCGGTCGGTCTGGTCTTCGGCGGGCTGCCTGTGACCGTGTGCACGTTGTGCGGGGGCTTGGGAAGATTTACCCTTCGGGAAGCGAGCGATGAAGTTTCGTTTAGGGGATTCAGGACGGGTTACGTGACCCAGCTTGAGACAAGAGTGATTTATCCGGCGCTGACGAGCGGGTGCAACCTTTGCTCGGGACAGGGAAGGATGACCCTTCTCCAGCGTTGGAAGTGGACTCGAGGAATGATCCGGGTGGAGCTCGGAGAAATCCGGGAGGAGGGCGGGATCAGTTCGTATTGCCCTGAGGTCGACGGATTCCCTGGGGACCGCGGAACAATGCGGGCAAAGGAGCGCTAAATCCTTTCTCTGGGCTCTCCGTGTCTCTGTGGTGAGATCTGTCCGGGGAGCGTCTTCGGCTTCATCAGGTCCAGGACGTCGCGGCCGACGATCAGGATCGTCTCGTCGTCCATGATCCGCACGGCGTGCGGGTCCCGCTTCTTCAGCTCCTCCGCCTTCTTCCGGTCGCGGTACTTCGCGATCATGCCCTCCTTGCCGGGGGAGACGGAGGCCAGGTCGAACGCCGCCGCGCGGAGCTTGAGGCGCATCGTGCGGAGGAAGCTCTCCACCGGCACCGGCGTCTTCCCGAAGCGGTCCACGATCTCGCGCTCCGCCTCGTCGAGCGTCGCCTCGCTGCGGCAGCCGGTGAGCCGCCGGTAGACCTCCACCCGCGTCCGGAGGTCGGGGATGTAGTCCTCGGGGATCCAGGTCTCCAGACCCAGGTCGACGTGGGTCTCGAGGGGCTCGGCCACGACCTGCTTCTTCTGCTTCCGCACCGCCTTCTCCAGGAGGCGGCAGTAGAGGTCGTAGCCGATCGCGGCGATGTGGCCGTGCTGCTCGCGGCCGAGCAGGTTGCCGACGCCGCGGATCTCGAGGTCGCGCATCGCGATCTTGAAGCCGGCCCCCAGCTCGCTGAACTCCTCGATGGCCTTCAGCCGCTTCTTGGCCTGGGGCACGATGTCGCGCTCCGGAGGCAGGAGCAGGTAGCAGAACGCCTGGCGCTTGTACCGCCCCACGCGGCCGCGCAGCTGGTGGAGGTCCGCGAGGCCGAACATGTCGGCCTGGTTGATGATGATCGTGTTGACGTTGGGGATGTCGAGCCCGCTCTCGATGATCGTGGTGCAGACGAGGACGTCGGTGTCCTTGGCGAGGAACTTCAGCATCGTCTCCTCGAGCTCGCCTTCGCCCATCTGGCCGTGGCCGATCGCGATCTTCGCCTCGGGGACGAGCAGCTTGAGCCGCTGGGCGACCTTCTCGATGTTGTAGACCCGGTTGTGGACGAAGTAGACCTGCCCGCCGCGGTTCAGCTCGAAGACGATCGCCTCGCGGATGCGGCGCTCGTCGTACGGCAGGATCTCGGTCCGGATCGCCAGTCGGTCCTGCGGGGGCGTCGTGAGCGACGAGATGTCGCGGATGCCCAGGAGTGCCATGTGGAGCGTCCGCGGGATCGGCGTCGCCGTCAGGGTGAGCACGTCGACCGTGGCGCGGATCCGCTTGAGGAACTCCTTGTGCTCGACGCCGAACCGCTGCTCTTCGTCGATGACGACGAGGCCGAGGTCCTTGAAGCGGACGTCGGGCTGGACGAGCCGGTGGGTGCCGATGACGATGTCGATCGCGCCTTCCGCCAGGTCCTTCAGGATCTTCTTCTGGTCCTTCTTGGTCTTGAACCGCGAGAGCGATTCGATGCGCATCGGATAGTCCGCCATCCGCTCGCGGAAGCTCTGGTCGTGCTGTTGAGCGAGGACGGTAGTGGGGACGAGGACCGCGACCTGCCGGTTCGCGACGGCCGACCGGAAAGCCGCGCGCATCGCCAGCTCGGTCTTCCCGTAGCCCACGTCGCCGCAGACCAGGCGGTCCATGGGCTTGGTCGAATGCATGTCGTCGGAGATGTCGCCGGCGACCTGGAGCTGATCGTCGGTCTCCTCGTAGGGGAAGGCGGTCTCGAACTCCTGCTGCCACGGACCGTCCTCGGGGAAGGCCACGCCCAGCTCCATGGCCCGCAGCGCCTGGATCTGGATCATCTCCTGCGCGAGCTTTTCCACGGCCGCCTGGGCGCGGAGCTTGGCCGCGTTCCACGCCTCGCCCCCGAGCGTGGAGAGCGGCGGCGGCGATTCGGAGCCGCCGACGTACTTCTGGACGAGGTCGAGGTTCGTGACCGGAACGAAGAGCCGGGCGCTCCCCGCGTACTCGAGGACCATGAACTCCTGGGCGGGGCCCTGCTTGCGCGCGGCGCCGCCCTCCCACGGCTTCGCGTTGCCCGCCTCGGCGGCGCGCCGCTCGATGCCGACGAAGCGGCCGATGCGGTGGGTGACGTGGACGACGATATCGCCCCGCTCGATCTCGAGCAGCGTGTCGATCGGCCGCGTGTCGGCCCGGCGGACGCTGCGCCGCAGGCGGTAGCGGTTGAAGAGCTCGTGGTGGGGGATGTAGACGCTCTCCAGGTCCTCGAAGAGGAACCCGTGATTGAGGCGTCCGCGCCGGATTTCGACCGGGCCCGAGATGAGCTCACGGAGCCGTGCCTCCTCGCCGTCGTTCGAGCAGAAGACGATCGTGTGGGGCCGGCGCACCGCCTCGAGCTCCCGCTGGACGTTCGCCAGGACGCCCGAGAACCGCTGGAGCGAAAGGATCTTCAGGTTTTCGGCCTCGGGCTCCGGGAGGGCCGAGAGCGTGAGGACCGGGTGGCGCGCGAGGATCGCGTAGGCCTCCGACCACTTGGCGTGGCGCAGGTCCATCTCGGAGGGCTCGCGGAGGACGATGGTCGCCTTCCCGGGAAGGAAGTCCAGCAGGGTCGCGGTGCGCGGCGCGCCCTCGGGGAGGAGGCTGAACTCGAGGCGATCGACCTTGTCGAGCGATCCCTGGGTCGCCGAATCGAAGGTGCGGAGCGAGTCGATCTCGTCGCCCGAGAGCTCGATCCGGACCGGGAGGTCGCTCGTCGGCGGGAAGAGGTCGAGGATGCCGCCGCGCACGGCGAACTCGGCCGGACGTTCCACCGCCGCGGTGCGCTCGAAGCCGGCCTCGACGAGCTGCACGGAGAGCTTCGGCAGGTCGAGCTTCCGGCCCGGGATGAACGACAGCCGGGTGGACTGGAGCACCTGAGGCGACGGCAGCTCCCCCAGCGCGGCGGGCAGATCGGCGATCAGGACCTCGATCTTCCCGTCGCGGAACCGCTCGGCCTGCTTCAGGGTCTCGAACAGGACGGGGGAGGCGCCGAAGCAGCGCAGGTCCTCGACGGCTTCTTCGGCGGCAAGCGGGGTGGCGACGAGCAGCAGGGCGGGGCGCGGGACGGCGTCGGCCGTGATGAGGGCGTACGAGGACCCCCACACGCCGCCGGCCTTGGCGGGTCTCCCCTGGGCCAGCGCCATGTTGAGGCGTTCGAGACCGGCGGAGGCCATAGACTTCAGGCCTGGGTGCCTGAAGGCCTGAGGCCTCGGGCCTTACTCCGCCACTTCGACAGTCAGGAGGCCGAGCTGTTCCAGCGCGAGCTTCGCGGCGCGCTGCTCGGCTTCCTTCTTGTTGGCCCCCCAAGCGGGGCCGTACTGCGAACCGTTGAGCTCGACCACGACCTGGAACATCTTCTTGTGGTCGGGGCCGACCTCTTTCATCACCCGGTAGACGGGGATCGCGTTGACGCGCCGCTGCGCGTAGTCCTGCAGCAGCGACTTGTAGTTCTTCTCGTGCTCGTCCTTCAGGATCTCGTCGACCTTCACCTTCAGGTTGCCGAGGATAAAGGTGCGTGCGGCGTCCATGCCGGCGTCGAGGTACAGCGCGGCGACGACGGCCTCGAACGCGTTGCAGAGGATCGAGCGGGGGAGCTGGCGCTTCTCGGTCAGGCCCCGGCCCAGGATGATGATGCGCTCCAGCTCCAGCTCGCGCGCCTTTTCCGAGAGGGTCTTGGCCGAGACGATGATCGACTTCATCGTCGAGAGGTCGCCTTCCTCGTAGCCCGGGAAGTGGTTGAAGAGGTGCTCGCTGATCACGTGGCCGAGGATCGCGTCGCCGAGGAACTCGAGGCGCTCGTTGCAGGGCAAGTCCTTGTCCTTCGCCGAAGAGTGGGTGAGCGACTGGACGGCGAGGCGGGCGTCCTTGAACCGATGCTGCAGCTTGGCTTCGAGATGGGCGAGGATTTCTTCTTCGCTGGGTCGCGGTGAATCCATGCGGTCCCCGTCAAACAGTCCCGGCCGGCCGGCAGGAGACGGGGTTTGCCGATGATTCCGGGGATACTTCTTATCCGCGGGATCAAGAGCAAAGCGTCCGCCGCTCCCGAAGGCCCTTCTCTCATATCATAAGGGGCAGGGGATTGCAACGAGACTCCGGTCCGCCGAAGGAATCGATCCCCGGACAGACTCCAAGACGGGTCGCCGGGTCGGTGAAGGGACCGCCGACTACGCTACCGTCAGGACGCAGTTCTGCGTCCCGAACGAGTTGGCCACGCGGCGCGTCGCTTCCGAGTGGTCGCGCCACTCGCCGTCGACGATCAGCCGGTACTGGTACTCGCCCGGGGCGAGCTCCAGCATCGTGATCCACTCGCCGCCCGCCGCGGGGGTCAGGCGGACCTTGTCCTTGGCCCACTGGGTGAAATCGCCGGTGATGACGACTTCCCTCGCTCCCTCGGCGCGGATGCGCAGGGGGACTTTCTTCAGCGAGGAAACCGCGGGAACCGACTTCGCCGGGGTCTTGCTCTTGAGCGCCATGGGTACCTCAACTCCTTACGGAAAACGATCCCACTCTCTCCAGGGCTCAGAGGCAGGACGCCCCTGCCCGGAGACTCCAGACTGCCTCGTTCACGCCGGCATCCTCGCCGCTCAGCTCCAGCTGGTACACCGCGTCGCTCGCGGTGACGCGGCCCCGGAGGATGAGGAACAGGACGCCGGGAATCCTCGAGAGCTTCGCCAGGCACGAGCCGGCCGAACCGGCGTCGCGGAATCTTACTTCCAGCCGCACCGTGCCGCAAGGAGCAGTTTTGGGCATCCTGGCCTCCTCTCGAATACCTCCCGGAATAAAGCAAAGGCCGTGCCACCGCCCTAGGGCGGAAAAACCGTGTTCTGCGGCTACGGAACCGTAGAGGGCGGAGGCTTTTCCTACCGCGAAGTAGGAATTAACGGCGGGCGATGGCGTCGATTTCCACCCGGGAGCCCCGGGGGAGGGCCGACACCTGGACGGTCGACCGCGCGGGCGGATCCTGGGGGAAGTGCTTGGCGTAGACCTCGTTCATCTTCGGGAACTCGGCGAGGTCGATCATAAAGACGGTGGTGCGGACGACGTTGGCCAGGGTGAGCCCCGCAGCCTGGAGGACGCCCTGGAGATTCTGGAGCACCCGCTCGGTCTGGGCCTGGATATCGCCTGCGCCGACGATCTGCCCGGAGGCGGGGTCGAGCGGGATCTGGCCCGAGAGGAAGACGAGGTCGCCCAGGTCGACCGCCTGCGAGTAGGGGCCGATCGCCTTGGGGGCCGCGTCGGAGGAGACGATCTTCCTGGCCATCCGGTCAGCGATCATAACGTTGAAAGGCCCATCGGGCAACGTAGAATAGGCCAGACTTGCATGGCGGATCGGCGATTCGGCGTGGTGATCATCGGCGCGGGGATCGTGGGAACCTCGATCGCGTATCACCTCGCCCGGGCCGGCCGGACGGACGTCGCCGTGATCGACAAGGAGCCGGCCGCGGGGATGGGATCGACCGCGAAGGCGGCCGGCGGCATCCGGGCGCAGTTCTCGAGCGGCATCAACATCGAGCTCTCCCGGCTGTCGATCGAGCGGTTCGAGCGGTTCCCGCAGGAGATGGGGATCCCGGTGGAATTCACCCAGGCGGGCTATCTCTGGATGGGGACGGCGCCGGAGCACCTGCGGATCTTCGAGGCGAACGCCGCGCTCCAGCGCCGCCACGGACTCCAGATCGAGCTCCTGGACCGCGCGGGCGTGGCGAAGAAGGCGCCGTACGTGCGGAGCGACGATCTGCTGGGCGGCGTGTTTCACGCCCGGGACGGATATGCCTCACCGGCGGACTATGTGATGGGGTATCACAAGAAGGCGAAGGAACTGGGGGCGTCCTTCTTTTTCGGGGAAGAGGTGACCGGCCGCGAGGGGCGGACGATCCGGACGGCGTCGGGGTCGTTCGCGGGGGATCAGGTCGTGATCGCCGCGGGGGCGTACTCGGGAAAGCTCGGGGAGAAGCTCGGGTTCCAGATCCCGGTGACGCCCGTGCGGCGCCAGTGCTTCGTGACGGAGCCGATGGCGGAGTTTCCCCATCCGATTCCGATGACGGTGGATTACGGGACGGGCGTGTACATGCACACGGAATCGGGCGGGCTGCTGATCGGCAAGGCCGACAAGGATGAGCCGGCGAGCTTCAACGAGAACGTGGACTACGGGTTCCTGGAAAAGGTGGCGGAGCTGGCGATGGCCCGGGTCCCGGCGCTCGAGAACGCGCGGATCCGCACCGGATGGGGCGGCCTGTACGAGGTGACGCCCGACCATCATCCGGTGATCGGCGCCGCAGGCGAGTCCGGCTGGTGGGTGGCGTGCGGGTTCAGCGGCCACGGCGTGATGCACGCGCCCGCGACGGGGATGGTGATGGCGGAGCTGCTGACGACGGGGAAGTCGTCGCTGGACGTCTCCTGCCTGCGCCTCTCCCGGTTCAAGGAGGGTAAACCGATGGTCGAGACCAATGTCATATGAACTTTGCTTGGTCTCCTGCAATCATTCATTCTATATTCTCGATTCTGACGTTCGGGGCCTCAGGGCGAAGCGCTGAGGCACGGAACAACACCCTATGAATATCGTTTTCTTCGGGACTTCGGGGTTCGCAGTGCCGGCGCTCGAAAAGCTGCTCGCGTCGAACCACCGGGTCATGGCGGCGGTCACGCAGCCCGACCGACCGGCGGGGCGCGGCCAGGAGCTGCACCAGAGCCCGGTGAAGGAGGTCGCCCTCGCCAAGAGCCTCCACCTGTTCCAGCCGGAGAACTGCAACGAGTACGAGTTCCTCCGCGAGCTGCGCGCGCTGTCGCCCGACGTCATCGTCGTGGTGGCGTACGGCCAGAAGCTGGGGAACGACATCCTCCAGATGGCCCGCTTCTACGTCCTGAACATCCATCCGTCGCTGCTGCCGAAGTATCGCGGTCCGGAGCCGGTGGCGCGGGCGATCCTGAACGGCGATCCGTTCGCCGGCGTCTGCATCGTCAAGGTCGTGGAGAAGATGGACGCGGGGCCGGTCCTCGGGATCACGCGCGTCCCGGTGCCGTCCGAGGCGACGACGCCGGAGATGGAGGAGCAGCTCTCGCAGGTCGGCGCCGAACTCCTGGTCGACGTGATCACGCAGGTCGGCGAGCGGCGGCAGATCGAGATCCCGCAGGACGAGCGGGAGGCGAGCTACGCGAAGAAGTTCGAGAAGAACGACGGCCGGATCGACTGGCGGAAGCCGGCCGCGAAGATCCAGAACTTCGTCCGGGCGCTGATCCCGTACCCGTGCGCGTTCACCTTCCTCGGCGGAAAGCAGCGGGTGGTGATCCACAAGGTGAAGGGGACGCGGTATCCCCAGAAGCCGGACCATCGCCCCGGCTCGATCCTGTCGGTGGACAAGGAGTCGTTCAAGGTGGCCTGCGCGGACGGCGACCTGACGATCCTCGAGCTGCAGCCCGAGAACAAGCGCCGGATGAGCGCCGCCGAATTCATCAACGGCTACCAGCCCAAGGCCGGCCAGTTCTTCTCGTAGAGCTCCGGATCGCCCTCCCCCTCGCGGGGATTTTTCTTGCGTCCGATTGAAACTGGTGTTTAATACGGATGTATTAAATACTAGTTTGAAACGGGGCTGCATGACCCAGACGGCGACCGTTCCCGCGTCCCAGACCCGGCAGCGCCTCCTGGAGGCGGCGGGGCAGGTCTTCGCGGAAACCGGATTTCGCGCCGCCACCGTCCGGGAAATCGTCCGGCGCGCCGGCGGGGCCAACATCGCCGCCGTCAACTACCACTTTCGCGATAAAGAAGGCCTCTATGCGGCAGTCCTGGAGCATTTCGCCCACGCCGCGGTCGCGAAGCATCCCGCTCACGGCGGACTTCCCCCCGAGGCGCCGGCCGAGGAGCAGCTCCACGCCTTCGTCCGCGCCCTGCTCCTGAGGGTCTTCGACCGCGGCCATCAGGCGGTTCACGGCAGGCTCATGGCGCGGGAGATGATCGAGCCGACCCGCGCGCTCGACCGCATCGTCGAGCAGGTCATCCGCCCCATGTACGGGCGTCTCTGCGCCATCCTGAAGTCGCTCGCCGGGCCGCGCGCCTCCCTGGCGGAGGTCGAACGGTCCGCCAAGAGCGTGGTCGGGCAGTGCCTCTTTTACAAGCACTGCGGCCCCGTCCTCGAACGGCTCGACGGCCGCCTTCCCGATCTCAAGGACGTCGACACCCTCGCGGCCCACATCGTCGCCTTTTCCCTTCGCGGGATCCGGGGCCTGTCCGAGCCCCGGAGGAAAGGCCGCGGGCGATGATCTACGTCGCGCTCAAGATGCTCACCGGCGACCGGGGAAAGTACTTCGGCATTCTCTTCGGGCTCACGATCGCCTCGTTTCTCATCACCCAGCAGATGTCCATCTTCGTCGGCCTCATGACCCGCACGTACGGCTTCATCACCGACTCCGGCCTCGCCGACGTGTGGGCCATGGACCCCAAGGTCCAGTTCATCGACGACATCAAGCCGCTCCAGGACACGCAGCTCCTGCGCGTCCGGGGCGTCGAAGGCGTCGACTGGGCCGTGCCGCTCTATAAGGGCATCCTCAAGGCGCGGCTCGACAACGGCAACTTCCAGGCGTGCAACGTCATCGGGCTGGACGACGCCACGCTGATCGGCGGGCCGGCGATGATGCTCCAGGGGCGCCTCGAAGACCTCCGCCGCGCGGACGGCATCATCATCGATCAGAACGGCGCCGAGGGAAAGCTCGCCAAGCGGGGGCCCGACGGCAAGCCCATTCCGGCCCGCGTCGGCAGCACCGTCGAACTCAACGACCACCGCGCGGTCGTCGTCGGCATCTGCCGGGTGTCGCGGACCTTCCAGTCGCAGCCGGTGGTCTACACCACCTACACGCGCGCGACGACGTTCGCTCCGATGGAGCGGAAGCTGCTGTCGTTCATCCAGGTGAAGGCGAAGCCCGGCATCACCCCCCGCGAGCTGGCGGACCGCATCGCGAAGCACACGGGCCTCGCCGCGTACACGAAGCCCGAGTTCGAGAACATCACGATCAACTACTTCATGAAGTACACGGGCATTCCCGTGAACTTCGGGATCGCGGTCCTTCTGGGATTCCTCGTCGGCACCGCGATCGCCGGCCAGACGTTCTACAACTTCACGCTCGAAAACCTGAAGTACTTCGCGGCGCTCAAGGCGATGGGGGCGACGAACGGAAAGCTGCTCGTCATGGTCGTCGTCCAGGCGCTGCTCGTCGGCGGCATCGGATTCGGGCTCGGGACGGGCGCGGCCGCCGGATTCGGCAACTACTTCGGGACCCGCACGGAGCTCGCGTTCCGCCTGCCCTGGCAGATCCTCGCGGGCACCGGCGCCGCCATCGCCGTCATCTGCATGTTCGCGTCGCTGCTCAGCCTGTGGAAGGTGATCCGCCTCGAACCCGCGGTGGTGTTCAAATGACGCCCGTCGCCACCCAGCCGGCCGTCGACGTGCACGGGGTCACGAAGACCTACGGCAGCGGCGACGCCAAGGTCACCGCGCTGCGCGGAGTGGATCTTGAAGTCCGCGCCGGCGAGCTCCTGATGCTCGTCGGCCCCTCGGGATGCGGAAAGACGACGCTCATCTCGGTCATCGCCGGCATCCTCGACCAGGACGACGGCGAGTGCCTCGTCTTCGGCGAGAACCTGAACGGGATGCGCGACCGGGACCGCGTCCAGTATCGCGGCCGCAACATCGGATTCGTCTTCCAGGCGTTCAACCTGATCCCGACGCTCACGGCCGCGGAGAACGTCGCCGTCCCGCTCCTGATCCTGGGGATCCCGCGCCGCGAGGCGATCCGCAAGGCGACCGAGGCGCTCGACCGCGTGGGGATCGGCGACCGCGGCGGCTCGCTGCCGTCGCAGCTCTCCGGCGGACAGCAGCAGCGCGTCGCGATCGCGCGGTCGCTCGTCCACCGTCCCCGCCTGATCGTCTGCGACGAGCCGACGAGCGCGCTCGATCACCAGACCGGCCACAAGGTCCTCGAGCTGCTCCGCGAGGTGGCGCTCGCCGATGGGCGCTCCCTGATCATCGTGACCCACGACGCGCGCATCTTCTCGTTCGCGGACCGGATCGCCAAGATGGACGACGGCCGCATCGTCGAAGTCGTGACTCCGTCCGAGCTCAAGTGAGGTGATGGGATGATCGGCAAATTGATCGTGCCCCTGCTGGCCGTGGTCGGTGCAGGCTACGCGACCTTCATCGTGGCGCAGGGCAGCCAGCCCGCGCAGGTCGCCCAGCCGGTGGCGGATCCGTCGCGCCCGCCGTTCGAGAACTACATCGCCGGCTCGGGCATCCTCGAAGCCGTCGACCGGAACGTCGCGATCGGCTCGCCGCTGCCCCGGCTGGTCCTCGAGGTCCGGATCAAGGTGGGGGATGAGGTCGAATCCGGAGCGCCGCTCTTCGTCCTGGACGACCGCGATCTGAAGGCGGAGGCCGAGGTACGGCGCACCACCCTCCGGTCGGCGCGGGCGCGGCTCGACCGGCTCAAGGCGTCTCCCCGTCCCGAAGAAGTCCCCCCGGCGGAAGCGCGCGTCGTCGCGGCCGAGGCCCAGCTGGCCGACTTCAAGAACCAGGTCGCCCTTTGGGAGAGCGTCGCCGACAAACGCGCCGTCACCGTCGAGGACCTCCAGCGGCGCAAGTTCGCCGTCCAGGCCCAGGAGGCGCGGGTCGCCGAGGCGAAGGCGAGCCTCGCGCTGCTCAAGGCGGGCGCGTGGAAGGCGGACCTCCAGGTCTCCGAGGCGGAAGTGGCGGCCGCGGAGGCGCAGGTCGCGCAGACGGAGACGGAAATCGCGAGGCTCACCGTCCGCGCGCCCTCGAAAGGCGTCGTCCTCCAGGTGAACGTCCGCGCCGGGGAGTTCGCGCCGTCGGGCGCGCTCCAGACGCCGCTCATGCTCATCGGCAAGCTGGACCTGATGAACCTCCGCGTCGACGTCGACGAGAACGACGCCTGGAGATTCCGTCCCGAAGCGGCGGCGGTCGCGTTCGTCCGCGGGAACCGCGAGCTCCGGACGGAGCTCAAGTTCGAGCGCGTCGAACCTTACGTCGTCCCCAAGCGGTCGCTGACCGGCGACTCCACCGAGCGGGTCGACACCCGCGTCATGCAGGCCGTCTACAGCTTCCCGCGCGGCAAGCTGCCCGTCTACGTGGGCCAGCAGATGGACGTCTTCATCGAGGTGAAGGGCGGAGGCCGGCCGTGAAGCGGCTCACCGCCCTGGTCCTGATCACCGGGTGCTCCGTCGGGCCGGATTACGAGCCTCCGAAGAGGGAGGCACCCGCACAGTGGGGCCAGCCGGCCGACACGTCGACGGCCGACCTCTCGAAATGGTGGACGGTCTTCAACGACGCGGCGCTGAACCGTCTGGTCGAGCGGGCGATCGGGACGAACCACGACCTCCGGATCGCGGCGGCGCGGGTGGAGGAGTCGCGAAGCGAGCTCGCGATCGCGAGAGGCTACATGCTGCCCGAGGTCAACGCGGGAGCGGAGTACACCAAGAGTCGCGTGAGCGCCAACGGCCAGCCGTTCCCCAATCCGCAGATCTACCAGAGCCGGTACTCGCTCGGATTCGACGCCGCGTGGGAAATCGACATCTTCGGCGGCGGGCGGCGCCGGATGGAATCGGCGAGCGCCGACCTCGACTCGTGGATCGAGAACGAGCGGGCGGTGCTGGTGACGCTGCTGGGGGACGTGGCGAGGAACTACGTCGCGTTCCGGGGCAACCAGCTGCTTCTCGCGGTGCTGCGGCAGAACGTGACGATCGCGAAGGGGACGGTCGACATCACGCAGTCGCGGCTGGCGGCCGGCGTGGCGACCTCGCTTGACGTGACGCGGTCGGAAGCGTTGAAGTCGTCCGCGGAAGCGGCGCTTCCACCGGTGGAGACGGCGCTCAAGCAGACGCTGCATCGCCTCGGCGTCCTGCTCGGCTTGGCGCCCGAAGCGCTGGCGGCGGAGCTGGAGCGCGAGGCGCCGATCCCCTCGGCGCCCGACCGGGTCGTGGTGGGACTGCCGTCCGAGCTGCTTCTGCGCCGGCCCGACGTGCGCCGGGCGGAGCGGCGGCTCGCGGCGCAGACGGCCTCGATCGGGGTCGCGGTGGCGCAGCTCTATCCGCGGCTGTCGTTGACCGGCGCGTTCGGACTCGACAGTCTCGGCTCGGCCGATCTCTTCAAGTGGAGCAGCCGCGAGTGGTCGCTCGGCCCGACGCTGCGCTGGCCGATCTTCGCGGCAGGCCGGCTCCAGGCGCAGGTCGAGGTCGAGGAGGCGCGCACGAAGCAGGCGCTCGCGGCGTACGAGCAGTCGATGCTCGTGGCGCTCGAGGACGTCGAGAATGCGCTGGTCGCCTACTTGCGCGAAGGCGACCGGCGGAGGATGCTGGAGGCCGCCGTGGCGGCCGACAAGAAAGCCGTCGAGCTGGCGGACGACCTCTATCGCAAGGGGCTGACGAGCTTTATCGACGTGCTGGACGCGCAGCGGGCGCTGTACCTGGCGCAGGCGGAGCTGGCGCGGAGCCAGGCCCAGGTGACGCTGGAACTCGTGGCGCTCTACAAGGCGCTGGGCGGGGGATGGGAAACGAAGGGAAACTGACGTTCTGGCGGACGATCGGACGCGGCCTGCGGCTGCGCTGTCCCGTCTGCGGCCAGGGGCGCCTCTTCCGCGGCTGGTTCGCGATGGAGGATCGGTGCCCGTCGTGCGGGCTCGACCTCCGGCGCGAGCAGGGCTACTACGTCGGCGCGATGTACATCAACTACGGCGCCACGGCGACGGTGATGCTGGGCCTGGGGATCCCGCTGGCCTACAAGTATCCCATCTCCGTGTTCAGCTGGCCGCTGGGGGCCTTCGCGATCGCCTTCCCGCTGGTCTTCTTCCGGTGGTCGAAAAGCCTCTGGCTGGGCATCGACCTCTACATCACCTCGCTCCTCCCGAAATAGTACATTCATTCTTGAAACTTCGGCGCTGTTCGGGCATTCTCTGAGACCCGATGGCTAAGTCGACGCACCACTGGCTGCTCCCCGCAGCGCCCTACGAGAGCTACGCCGCCTACTCGAAGGCGACGGGCGACCATGCCGTCCAGAAGGCGCGCAAGGCGACGCCCGACGCGATCCTGGCCGAGATCGAGCGGTCCGGCCTGCGCGGCCGGGGCGGCGGCGGGTTCCCCACCGGCACGAAGTGGGGCACGATCCGCAAGCATCCCTGCCCGACGCGGACCGTGATCTGCAATGCCGCGGAAGGCGAGCCGGGGACGTTCAAGGACCGGTGGCTGATCCGGCGGAATCCCTACGCGATCCTCGAAGTGATGCTGATCGCCGCCCACGTCGTCGGAAGCCACGAGCTCTACATCGCCATCAAGGAGTCGTTCCGGAAGGAGATCGAGCGGCTCCGGCAGGCGATCGAGGAGCTGCAGGGCACGGGGCTCCTCAATGGATTCACGATCAAGATCGTTCCGGGACCCGATGAGTACCTCTTCGGCGAGGAGAAGGCGCTGCTGAACGTGCTCGAAGGGCAGGGCCCGCTGCCCCGCGAGGCCCACTATCCGCCGTACGAGCGGGGGCTGCACGCGACGGCCGAGTCGCCCAACCCCGCGCTGGTCAACAACATCGAGACCTTCGCCCACGTGCCGAGCATCGTCCGCCATGGCGCCGAGTCGTTCCGCAAGCTCGGGACGAGCGACACGCCGGGGACGGTGCTCTTCACGGTGTGCGGCGACGTCGAGACCCCGGGCGTCTACGAGGCGGAGGCGGGCATCCCGCTCCGCGAGCTTTTCTACCGGCTGGGCGGCGGCCCGCGCGGGCCGCGCTCGTTCAAGGCGGCGCTCTGCGGCGTCTCGGCCGCGGTCATCGGGCCGGACAAGTTCGAGACGCGGGCCGACTTCGGCTCGCTCCGCATGATCAACGCGGGCCTGGGATCGGGCGGCTTCATCCTCATCGACGACGAATCGAGCATCCCGCGGGTCACCCAGGCGGTGGCCCGCTTCCTGTACGTGGAGTCGTGCAACCAGTGCACGGCGTGCAAGCACGGCCTGCGGACGGCGTCGGGCGCGATCGACGAGCTGTTCGGCGTGAAGACCGCGACGCCGGACGACTACGAGCGGGCGCTCTTCGGCGCGCGGTCGGCGCCCCAGGGCAACCGCTGCTTCCTCCCGCAGGGCGCGTCGCTGGCGATCTCGAGCCTGATGACGCGGTTCAAGTCGGAGTTCGACGCTCAGCTCGCCCGCCCGAAGTCGGGCCCGGGGAAGTGGCGGCTGCCGAAGATCGCCGACTGGGACGAGGCGACGAAAAAGTTCATCTACGACGCGCGCCAGGAGACCAAGAACCCCGACTGGACCTACCGGGATCCCCAGCAGTCGACGGGGCGCTTCGCGCCCGTGGCGCCGACCCCCGAAGGCGAGGCCGGCGTCCGCCTGGCCCACGACGTCTGGGAGTCGATGAGGCACGTCGCCGAGACGAAGGGGCTCGACCTCGACCGTCAGGTCAACGAAGCGCTGCGCGAGTGGCTCAAGAAGGGCCGGAAGTAGGCTTCGCCGGCGGATTGCCCGTGATCAGCCGCGCGCTGCGCTGCCACGTCAGATAGGCCCACGCCCACTGCATCAGCACCAGCACGCGGTTCCGGAATCCGATCAGGTAGAAGATGTGGATCAGGAGCCAGGCCCACCAGGCGAGCGTGCCCGACCACGTCGATTTCGGAAACGCCGCGACGCCCGCGCCGCGGCCGATGACCGCCAGCGATCCCTTGTCGTGGTATCGGAACGGATGGAGCGGTTCCCCGCGGACCGCCCGCGCGATGTTCGCCGCGGTCTGACGCCCCTGCTGCATGGCCACCGGCGCGACGCCCGGCAGCGGCTTGCCGTCCTGCACCAGCGAGGCGAGATCGCCGATCACGAAGATCTCCGGACGACCCGGAAGGGTGAGCTCCGGCGTCACGAGCACGCGGCCCGCCCGGTCGAGCGGCACGCCCAGCGTCTTCGCCAGCGGCGATGCCGCGACGCCCGCCGCCCAGAGGACCGTCCGGGCCGCCACGCGCTCGCTTCCGATCCAGACGCCGCCGTCGTCGATGGCCGTCGCGACGGCGCCGCTGCGGACCTCGACGCCCAGATCCACGAGCTGCCGGCGCGCGCTATCGGAGAGCTCCGGCGGAAAGGGAGGCAGGATGCGCGGTCCGCCCTCGAGGAGCAGGATGCGGGCGCGGGTCGGATCGATCGTGCGGAAATCGCGCGCCAGCGCGTGGCGGGAGATCTCGGCGAGCGCGCCCGCGAGCTCGACGCCCGTCGGCCCGCCGCCCACGATCACGAACGTCAGCCACTCCCGCTGCTTTTCGGGATCGGGCTCCCGTTCGGCCCGCTCGTAGGCGATCAGGATCCTCCGCCGCATCTCGAGCGCGTCCTCGATCGTCTTGAGTCCCGCGGCGTAGGGCGCCCAGTCGTCGTGACCGAAGTACGAGTGGGTGGCCCCGGTGGCGACGACAAGGTAGTCGTAGCTCAGCTCGCCGTCGGCGAGCCGGACTTTTCGGCCGGCCGTGTCGATCGCCGTCGCCTCCGCCATCAGGACGGTGACGTTCTTCTGGCGCCGCAGGATGTGGCGGATGGGCATCGCGATGTCGGCGGGGTTCAGCGCGGCGGTCGCGACCTGGTACAGCAGCGGCTGGAAGAGGTGGTGGTTGCGGCGGTCCAGGAGCGTCACCTGGACGGAGGCCTTGCGGAGCGCGCGGGCGGCGGCCAGGCCCCCGAACCCGCCGCCGATGATCACCACGTGGGGCATGTCACAGATTACCTGCGCCACACGGGCCGGGAAAGGGGGTTCAACCAGCAGGAGAAAAATCGATGAGAATCCTCGCAATCGCGGCGGCGGCCTTCCTCATGGCGGGCGCCCCGGCGGCCCCGCGGCTGAACGTCCTGTTCATCGCCGTCGACGACATGAACAACGACCTCGGCTGCTACGGTCATCCGCTGGTGAAGTCGCCGAACATCGACCGGCTCGCGAAGATGGGCGTGAAGTTCGACCGCGCCTACTGTCAGTTCCCGCTCTGCAGTCCGAGCCGGTCGTCGCTCATGACCGGCCTCCGTCCCGATACGACGCGCGTCTTCAACCTCACGTACCACTTCCGGAAGGGGCTGCCCGACGCCGTCACGCTGTCCCAGCTCTACCGGAACAACGGCGCCTTCGCGGCGCGCGTCGGAAAGATCTACCACTACGGGAACCCCGGGGACATCGGCACCAGCGGGCTCGACGACAAGCCCTCGTGGGATCTCGTCCTGAATCCCGCCGGCCGGGACAAGACGGCGCTGGAGCCCGAGATCATCAACTACACGCCCAAGCGCGGCCTGGGATCGGCGATGTGCTTCCTGTCGGACAAGGAGGGGAAGGACGAGGAACACACGGACGGCAAGGTGGCCACCGAGGCGATCAAACTCCTCGAGGAGCACCAGGGCAAGCCGTTCTTCCTGGCCGCCGGCTTCTACAAGCCCCACACGCCGTACGTCGCGCCGAAGAAATACTTCGATCCGTATCCGATGGACAAGATCCATCTCCCCAAGGAGCCGGCCGACCACCTGAAGTCGGTGCCCAAGCCTGCGCTGGCGTCGACCGCTCCCCATCCTCTCTTCGGGGTGACGGAGGACCAGGCCCGCGAGTGCAAGCAGGCCTACTATGCGGCGATCTCGTTCGTCGACGCCCAGATCGGACGGCTGCTCGACGCGATGGACCGCCTCAAGCTGTGGGAAACGACGGTCGTGGTCTTCTGGAGCGACCACGGCTACCATCTCGGCGACCACGGCCTGTGGATGAAGCAGAGCCTGTTCGAGCAGTCGGCCCGCGTGCCGATGATCATCGTCGCGCCCGGCGCGAAGGGCAACGGCAAGGCCTGCCCCCGCACGGTCGAACTGCTCGATCTCTATCCGACGCTCGCCGACCTCTCGGGGCTGACGCCGCCCAAGGAGATCCAGGGCGCGAGCCTCCGGCCGCTGCTCGACGATCCGTCGAAGGCGTGGGAACGCCCCGCGTTCACGCAGGTGCAGCGCGGCGCCTTCCCCGGCCACGCGGTGAGCACCGAGAAGTGGCGCTACATCGAGTGGGACGGCGGCAAGGCGGGGACGCAGCTCTACGACCGGGAGAGCGATCCCCAGGAGTTCATGAACCTCGCGTCGGACCCGAAGCACGCGAAGGTGGTCGAGGAGCTCCAGGCGCTCGTGAAGAAGAACTGGCCGGTCCGGGTGACTGGCGGGGGCGAGGCGCCGCCGAAGAAGTGACCTACGGCTTCGCTTCCTTGAACTCGGACAGCTCGAAGGTGTTGCCGCCGTTGACGGCGTTGATGTCGACCTTCACCAGGCCGACTTTCGGGACGAGATAGAAGTCGACCGTCACCTCGCCGTCGCCGGACGTCCGGAACCGCGTCCAGACGGCATCCTTGTAGGTCCCGGCCGGGACCGTCACGTCGGCCTTGCCCTTGTGGGTGAATTCGCCGCCGATGCTGGGCCAGGCGTCGTCCTTCTTGGCGTCGCCCTTGAGGACGAAGAACGTGAGTCCGGTCCCGTCGCCTTCCTTCTTGGCCTCGACCCTGAGCAGGTTGTTCTCCACGGACCACGTGATCGTCGACGCTCCCTCCTTGTCGGGATCCTTCCAGTCCAGGCGGGTCCGGCCGTCGGCCTCCTCGGCGACAACTGCGGTGATCTTCCGCTCGGCGCCGTCCTCGACGCGCTTGTAAGCCCAGCTCGTTCCCTTCTTGAACTTGTAGAAGTCGTCGAGCGGAGCTGCCTGAACCGGGAGGAGGAGGGCGGCCGCCAGGAGGGTTTTCATCCCATGATTCTCCCGGTTGGGGGGATGGATCGCAAGTCCGGAGCGGCGGGGATCATTCCCCGGCCTGCGGTCCGAGCTTGAACTCCATCTGCTCGCAGTACAGCTCCACCGTGACGGTGCGGATCTTGTCGGGGGCCTTTTTCACGGCGGCGGTCCTGCAGCAATCGCAGTCGCAGGGATCCGGAAGAGGGGCCGTCGGGTTCAGGGCAAAGATCCCCAGGTGGGTGAACTTGATCGTGGCGAGCACGTCTTTCAGATTGGGGGCCAGCAGTTCCAGGGTCCCGTTCCTTTCCTGATCGTCCGTCGCGTTCCCCAGCAGGACGAACGAGTTGAACCAGTCTGCGAAAGGGCCGCTGTCTGCTTCGGGCAGGGTGATTTTCAGGTTGGGGAATTCGAGCTTGCCGGGTTCCTTCTCGCGATCGTTGCCCGGCGCATCCGGTGCGGGGGTCTGCTTGATCGTGAAGGCGTCCACCTTGCTGACCTTGTTGCAGGCGTCCTCCAGTCCCTGGATGGACAACCTGAAATTGGACGGGATGAAGATCTTCTGCTTCTTGGACACGGGATTCTGGATCTGGTCTCCGTCGCCTTTCTTCACACGGGTGATCTCGGGCGCGAACTTGATCGTCAGGTAGCCCGGTTCTTTCGACGAGCCGTCGCAGGCCGGGATCGTGGTCTCGGTGATCAGCGCATGGGTGAACTCGTGGGTCCGCACCGTCTGGAACTGGTAGTCGGTGAGCACGACGGCTCCGTTCCTGAGCGGCTGAGTCTTGCTCCACGTATTGCTGATCCAGTCGTAGACCGGCGGCAGCAGGTCGAAGCCGAGCTGGACTGAGAACTCCCCGTACTTCGGCTGGCCGATGTGCTTCTTGGCGAACTGGTTCGCGGCGGCCGGTTCCGTGACGACCTCGGCCTTGATGGTGCCGCCTTCCATGGAGCGGAGAAGGCCGACCATGGTCCCGTCGAGCGACAGGACGTAGTGGCCGGCAATCGGGCCGCGCTGGTCCTGGGCCAGGCCCGGGACGAGACCGAGAGCGATCGTGAGCGCGGAATAGAGCAGCTTCCTCATGGCTTTTCCTCCCTCGATGACGTTTCCAGAGGCTAGACGGCTCCCGGAGCCGGGTCAAGGACATTTGCCGCCCTTGGCCCCGGCGGCGCCGGGAAGTAGGATGGGCGCCATGCTTCGCCTCCCGGGGCTGCTGTTTTTTGCCAGCGGCGCCGCCGGCCTCGTCTACCAGGTCGTCTGGATGCGCCACGCCGCGCTCCACCTGGGCGGGACCACGGCCGCGGCCGGGACGGTGGTCGCGACGTTTCTCGGAGGACTGGCCCTCGGCAGTTTCTGGGGAGGCCGGGTCGTCGATCGCGCGATCCGGACGCGACGGCCGGGATTCGGCTTCCGGGCCTACGGGACGCTGGAGATCGCGATCGGCCTCTACGCGCTCGCGTTCGAGCCGCTGCTCTCCGGGCTGTCGTCGGCCGTGGGCCGCGCGTACGGCGCGGGCGACGACGGCGGCGGCGGGTTCCTGGTGCTGCGAGCGCTCGTCTGCGCGGCGCTCATCCTGCCTCCGACGGCCGCGATGGGCGCGACGCTGCCCATCCTCGCGCGCCACGTGGCGGGACTGGGCGGCGACGCGGGGCGCGGCACCGCAATGCTCTACACGCTCAACACGCTGGGCGGCGTCGTCGGCGCGGCCGCGGCGGGATGGCTGCTTCTGCCGGCCGTCGGCCTCCGGGCGACCACGTTCACGGCGGCGGCGCTCAACGGTCTGGTCGGTCTCGCGGCGATCCTCGCGGCGCGGGGAACGCCGCAGGACGCTCCGCCCTCCGGCTCGCCGGCGCCCGAGGCACCATCCTGGATCTTCCCCGCGTACGCGGTCTCGGGATTCGCGGCGCTCGCGTGCGAGATGGCGTGGACCCGCGGCCTGGTGCTCGCGCTCGGCTCGTCGGTCTATTCGTTCAGCCTGACGCTCGCCTCGTTCATCCTCGGCCTCGGGCTGGGCGGCGCGGCGGGCACCTGGGCCTCGCGCCGCCTCAAGGATCCCATCCTGGTGTTCGGGCTGCTCCAGGCGGGCGTCGCCCTCTGCACCGTGGCGACGGTGCCCATCCTCGAACAGCTGCCTCTGGTGATGATGGAAGTGGTGGCGTCCGCGAAAGGGTTCGGCTCCGTGATGGCCGTCCAGGCGGGACTTGCCGCGCTCGTGGTGGCGTTCCCCGCGTTCCTGATGGGGGCGATGTTCCCGTTCCTCTGCAGCCTCGCGCTTGGATCCAAGGATGCGGTCGGCGCGGCCGTCGGCCGGCTCTATTCGTGGAACACCGTCGGCGCGATCCTGGGCGCGCTCGCGGGCTCGTTCCTCCTCCTGCCGTGGCAGGGCATCCCGGGAACCCTCGCCGTCGCGGCGGCCGTCAACGTCGGGGTCGCGTCGTTCGCGCTGTGGAAGCGGCCGGGGGGCAAGAGGTCCGTGGCCGTCGTCGTCCTGGCGGGCGGCCTCCTGATCGTCGCGGCGTCGCCGGGATGGGACCTCGCCCTGGTGTCGACGACGCCCGTCCTCTACGGGGAGCGGTTCATCAACGAGAGCCGGATCCACGCGAAGCCGCTGGCCGACGTCGTGCGCGACTCCAGCCAGATCATCTACTCCCGATGGGACAGCTGCGGCCTGGTGACCGTCCACCAGCGGGGGAATCTCCGCACGCTCCGGATCAACGGCAAGGCCGACGCGTCCACCGAAGACGACATGGCGACTCAGATCCTGACGGCCCACCTGCCGCTGATGCTCCACCCCGCGCCGCAGGAGGCGTTCGTGATCGGCCTCGGATCGGGCGCCACGGCCGCCGCCGCGCTCCGCCATCCGGTGACGTCGGTCGACGTCGTCGAGCTTCTTCCGGCGGTCGTCGAAGCGTCGCAGTTCTTCGACGAGACGCTCGGCCCGTGGCGGACCGATCCGCGGGTGAAGATCTCGGTCAGCGACGCGCGGACGCACGCCCGGTACACGCGGCGCCGCTACGACGTCATCGCCGCCGAGCCGTCGAACCTGTGGCTGAGCGGCATGGCCACGCTCTTCACGCGGGAGCAGTTCCAGCGCTACCGCGATCTCCTGAATCCGGGAGGCATCGTCTGCCAGTGGGTCCACGCCTACCGTCTGCCGCAGGCGGACTTCGCCGCGGTGCTGACGACGTTCCGGTCGGTGTTCCCCGAGAGCGCCCTGTGGGAGGTCAGCATCGGGGGTGACTACCTGCTCGTGGGCACGACGGGCCCGACGCTCGACTTCGACGGATTCCGCCGGCGGTTCGAGCAGCCGAAGGTTGCGGCCGAGCTCCGGAAGTACGGGCTGCCTTCGGCCGAGGCGCTGCTCCGCCACTGGATCGGCGGGCCGACGATGGTCGAAGGGCTGAGCCGGAACGCCCGTCCGATCACCGACGATGACTGCCACGTCGAATACACCGCTCCGCGCGGCCTGCTCCAGGATTCCCGGACGGAGATCCTCGAGGCGCTCGACGGCTTCCGCGAGTCGTCGGCGGAGACTCTTCGGGGTGCGCCGGATCCCGCGGCCGGTCGATGGGGGCGGCGTCTGCTGGCGTCGGCGGTTCGGGCGGCGGGGAGGGAAGGGGCGCTGTCCGCGCTTCAGCGGCTCGAGGGAGCCATGGCCCTGAACTCGGGCGATCCGGCGATGCCGATGGTCGTCGACGGCATCACGCGCCGGGTCTATCAGAGCGCCGCCGGGCAGTTCCGCAGGGGAAACGTCGAAGTCGCGCGCACGCTGTTCGAGCGGATCCCGAAGGAGAGCCCGGTGTACGAAGAGGCTCAGCGGGCGGCGCAGCGGCTGTCGGGGAAGCCGTAATCGGCCACAGAGAACACCGAGAGCACAGAGCGGATCATCTCCGTGTGCTCTGTGTCCTCTGTGGCCAATCGCTCTTAGTCGATCGCCTTGCGCAGGCCGGCGACGAACTGCTCGACGTCCTTCGCGGTCCCGCCGTTCTCGACGATCTTGAGCAGCGCGCTGCCGACGATGATGCCGTCGGCGAACTCCGCCACGCGGGCGGCGTCGTCGGGCGTCGAGATGCCGAAGCCGATGTAGAGCGGATGCTTCGTCGACTTCCGGACGCGCTTCACGAACGCGCCGACGTCGGACGACATCGCCGCTCCGGTCACGCCCTTCAGCGAGACGAGGTAGATCCAGCTCTTCGTGAGCTTGTCGATCTTGCGGATCCGGTCGTCGGTGCAGGTGGGGGAGATCAGGAAGACGATGGGCAGCCCGCTGGCCTCGGAGGCGGCGGTGACGGCGTCGGCCTCCTCGGGAGGAACGTCGGGCAGGATGACGCCCGCCATCTTCGCCTTGGCGGCGCGGTCGAAGAACTTCTTCTCGCCGTACTGCATCACGGGATTGATGTAGGTCATGAACAGCAGCGGCGCGGCGCGGAACCCTTCGGCGATCGCGAACGCGTCGTCGGTGGTGACGCCGCCCTGAAGCGCCTTGTGCGAGGTCGCCTGGATGACCGGCCCGTCGGCGAGCGGGTCGCTGAACGGGATGCCGAGCTCGATCTGGTCGGCGCCTCCCGCCGCGCAGGCGTTCAGCAGGTCGACGCAGGCCGCCTTCGTGGGATAGCCGGCGGTGACAAACGGAATCAGCTGCTTACGCATGGCCGTTCGGTTTTCCCGCCTCGGCTTCCTGGACGATCCCGATGTCCTTGTCGCCGCGGCCGGAAATGTTGACGACGAGGATCTGGCCCTTCTTCATCGTGGGGGCGAGCTTCTCGGCGAACGCGACCGCGTGGGACGATTCCAGCGCGGGCATGATGCCTTCCTCGCGCGAGAGCCGGTGGAACGCCGCGAGCGCCTCCTTGTCGGTGGCGGCCGTGTAGGTGACGCGGCCGGCGTCCTTGAGCATCGAATGCTCGGGGCCGACGCCCGGGTAGTCCAGGCCAGCGGAGATCGAGTGGGTCGGGACCACCTGGCCGTCCTTGTCCTGGAGCAGGTAGCTGAGCGAGCCGTGGAGGACGCCGGGGCGGCCGCCGGAGAGCGACGCCGAGTGCATCGTCCCGTCCAGGCCGTGGCCGCCGGCCTCGACCCCGTAGAGCTTGACCTTCTTCTCGCGGATGAAATCGTAGAAGATGCCGATCGCGTTCGAGCCGCCGCCGACGCACGCGACGACCGCGTCCGGAAGCTTCGGCTTCAGCGCCGCGCGGACCTCTTTGCCGATGATCGACTGGAAGTCGCGGACCATGACCGGGTAGGGATGGGGGCCGACGACCGAGCCGATGATGTAATGGGTCGTGTCGACGTTGGTGACCCAGTCGCGGATCGCCTCGTTGCAGGCGTCCTTCAGGGTTTTCGTGCCGCTGGTGACGGGGACGACGCGGCCGCCGAGGAGCTTCATCCGGTAGACGTTGAGCGCCTGGCGGCGGCAGTCCTCCTCGCCCATGTAGACGACGCACTCGAGCCCGAAGAGGGCGCAGACGGTCGCCGTGGCGACGCCGTGCTGGCCGGCGCCGGTCTCGGCGATGATGCGCTTCTTCCCGAGGCGCTTCGCCAGGAGGATCTGGCCCAGCACGTTGTTGAGCTTGTGGGAGCCCGTGTGGTTCAGGTCCTCGCGCTTGAGGTAGATCTGGGGCTTCCCGATCCGCTTCGTCCACCGCTCGGCGAGGAAGAGGGGCGTCGGCCGTCCCGCGAAGGTGTCGTTGTAGTGCTGGAACTCCTTCCAGAACGCCTTGTCCTTCCGCGCCTTGGCGTACGCCTGCTCCAGCTCGGCGCAGGCGGCCATGAGCGTGTCGGGAACGAAGCGGCCGCCGTAGGGGCCGAATTTTCCTTTAACGTCGGGGTAGGACCATTTCACGGGTGGGCTCTTATCTCGTGCGGACCTTGATGCGCGTGGTCTCCTTGAAGGCCTCGCGCGACGCCTGGATGAAGGCGCGAAGTTTCGCGCGGTCCTTGACGCCCGGCGTCCGTTCGGTGGCGCTGCAGACATCGACGCCCCAGGGGCGCACCTTGCGGATCATCTCGCCGACCGAGTCGGCCGTCAGCTTCCCCGCGAGGAGGACCTTGCCGTACCGCTTGGCCAGCTTGGCCCACTCGGTGTCGACCTGGGACCGCGCCCCGGCACCGCCCCCCTTGGGCAGGTCGAGCAGGAACGCGAAGGCGTCGAACTTCTTGAGCTTCTCCAGCGACCCGTCGCTGAAGGTGTCGAACGTCTTGATGACCGGCACCCCCAGCTCCTTGCAGTAGCGGACCGACTCGTCCCCGTGGAGCTGGGCGGTCTTGAGCCCCGTGGCGTCCAGGATGCGCCGGACGTCCTCCAGGGGCTGGTTCATGAAGACCCCGACGGCTTCGACCCCCTTGGGCAGGTTCCAGAGGATGTCCTGGGCGGTCTTGACGTCGACCCGGCGGGCGGACTTGGCGAAGATGATGCCGATATAGTCGGCCCCTTCCTCGGCCGCCGCCTGGGCGTCCGCGGCGCTCGTGACGCCGCAGATCTTCACCTTCAACATGGGGTGTGGATTCTATGAGGGTTTGGGGGTCGGTAGCAAGTGGCAAAGAGAAAAACGTGATGACGTCGGGGGATGATCCGTCTATATGGGCATGATGCGACTCTGGGCGCTCGTTCTCCTGGTCGCGTGGGTCCAGGACGATCCGGACTCGAAGGCGAAATTCACCCCGGAGGCCGAACAGGCCGAGCGGGACCGCCGGGCCCGGATCGAAGCGGAGGTTCAGACCCTGGCCGATCACCCGTGGGCCGGCAGGTACTATCAGGGGGACGGCAAAGGGGTGAACCAGCGCATCCTGCTGAGCCCCAAGGCCGGGTTTGTCTTCACCTGGCACGGCTGCCTGGGCCTCTACGACCGGAATTTCGGGGAGGTCCGGGAGGAAAAGGACACGCTGCAGCTGAAATTCGCCTTTCCGAACAGCCGCAAGGGCTTTCAGGGGATTGCGGGCGAGATGGTCCGGATTTCCTGGGGAGAGCGGCGGTACCTCGTGCCCGCGGACGAGGTGGAGGAGTTCTGCAACGCCGTCAATTCGGGAGACGAACCTCGGCCCCGTGCGCACGGCAACTTTCTGCTGAGGGACAAGGACTGGGAGAAGCAGGTCGAAGGGAAACCGACGCTGCCCGCAGCATACGCAGGGTTCCTCCTGAAGGAACCGATTCAGGCAAAGATCGTCAACGTCGGCGAGCACAAGGACCGGGAGGGCCTCGCCGGAACCCGCTTCCGGACCACGACGGTGACGCTGAACGTCGGCAAGAAACAGGGCGTGCTTCCGGGGATGCGGTTCTTCCTCATGGACGATTCGGTCAATGATGCCAAGGTGGTCCGCGTCCTCGAGGAGCAGTCCATCGCCGAAATGGAAGACCTTCTCCCGGAAGGGTCGGAGGGCCATCCTCCCAAGGTCGACGTCGAAGTGTCGACCCGGCCGCGCTGGCGCCGCTAGGGGAGGACCTTCAGGCGGATGTCCTTGTACTGGACCCGCATCGGCTCGGGGATGATCGGCATCGCGATTACCCCCTCGAGCGCCGCCTTGCCCTGCTCGCGGTCGTCGAGCTCGCACATCTTCCGTCCGTTGATCTCGAGCAGGATGTGGGAGCCGAGCGCGACGATGCGGTAGTCCGTCCACGTGCCGATGTCGATGCCCTGGACCAGCTCGGCCGCGTCGCCGATCTTGAGGATCTTGCGCTTGCCGGCCTCGTCGATCGTCACGTTCTCGCCGCGCGCGGCGAGCGACTTGCGCGGGCCGTACTCGTCCCAGATTCCTCCCAGGTAGGGGCCGCTCATCGCGATGTCGGCCTGGTAACCCCAGACGAGGCCCTTGTCCTTCACGGTGCTGCGGAACTGCATCCCGGAGTTGGCCTTCGCGCCGAAGACGCGGAAGCGGAACCGGAGGTCGAAGTTGCGGACGGTCCCGCCCTGCCAGACGATGAACTGGTTGTAGGGCGGCAGATGCTTGGGCGTCGCTTCGCCCGTGATGGCGCCGTCCTGGACCGAGAAATAGCTCATGTCCGGCGCTTTCCAGCCCTCGAGCGACTTGCCGTCGAAGATCGAGCGGAACCCGGGCTCGCCTTCGATCGTGTTCTCGGAGGCGCAGGAGGTCAGGGAAAGTACCAGGAGCGTCAAACCGGCGGTCGTCCTCATGGGAAAATCAGACAAAGAATTCGCGTCTCCGTCAAGAAAGCGCGGCGCGGGGTAACATTTTCCGGGTGAGCCCCGAGACAAAACATCCTCCGTTCGGAAAGTACACGCTCGTCCGCGAGCTGGGACGGGGCGGCATGGGCATCGTCTATGAAGCCCTCGACCCCGCCCTCGGCCGCCGGGTCGCGATCAAGATGATGGTGATCAGCCCGCTCGCGAAACCCGAAGAGGCGAAGAACGAGGGGGAGCGGTTCGTCCGGGAGGCGCAGCTCGCGGCGCAGCTCGCGAAGCACCCGCACATCGTCGGCGTCTACGAGGTCGGCGTCATCCAGAGCCGACGCTACCTCGCGATGGAGCTCATCGACGGCACGCCGATGTCGGAGTGGATGAACCGCGACGACGTCACCCTTCGCGAAGAGGTCGAGGTCCTCCGCAAGGTCGCGCTCGCCGTCCACCACGCCCACGAGAACAACGTCATCCACCGGGACCTCAAGCCGGCGAACATCCTGATCGACGCGAAGAGCGAGCCGCACATCACCGACTTCGGCCTGGCGAAGATGGTGGGCGAGAACTTGAGCGTGTCGCTCACCGGCGCCGGCATGGCGGTCGGGACGCCCGCGTACATCAGTCCGGAGCAGGCGCAGGGGCTGAAGACGACCGACCGGCGGACCGACGTCTACGCGCTCGGCGTGATGCTCTTCGAGATCCTCACCGGCCGCCATCCGTTCCAGGGCGCGACGGCGATGGAGATCCTGATGAAGGCGGCGAAGAATCCGGTGCCGTCGGCGTCGTCGCTGATGCAGGTTCGGCTGACGCCGGAGCAGGCGAAGGGGCTGGACGACATCTGCCACAAGGCGCTGGCGAAGAAGCCCGGCGACCGTTACCGCGACGCGGCCGCGATGGCGTCGGACCTGGAGAAGTGGCTGAAGGGCGAGGAGGTGAAGGTCGTCGCCCCGACGCGCCGCGCGGCGGTGGAGAAGAAGCCCGCGTGGCGGCTGTTCATCGGGATACCGGCGGCGCTGCTCGTGCTGGTGGTGGTCCTGGTGCAGGTGCTGTCGGTGCCGTCCGTCGATCCGGCGGAAGCGGAGAAGCGCCGCGCGCAGGAGGAGAAATTCCGGCAGGAGAAGGAGAAGCTGGCGGCGGAGCGGCTGGCCGCGGAGGAGCGGGCGAAGGCGGCGGAGCGCGAGCTGTCGTCGATCAAGACGTCGATCCTCAAGGCGGTCGAGGTGAAGAATCCCGCGCAGCTCAAACCGGGGCTGATCGGGGAGTACTTCAGCGGGACGAACTTCGAGATGATGCTCATGCGTCGGATCGACCCCGACCTCAAGGTCGTCTGGAAGTCCGGCGCTCCGGCCGTGCCCGAGGGGCTGTCGGACATGGTGTCGGCGCGCTGGACCGGGTATCTGCGGGCTCCCGAGAAGGGGCCCTACGTGTTCCAGGGCGCCGGCTACGAGGGGATGAGGCTGTTCATCGACAACGTCGAAGTGCTGTCGAACTGGAACACGCGGACGCCGGGAATGGACATCGGGGTGGCGGTGCTGGAGCAGGGCACCCACGCGATCGTGGTGGAGATGTTCAAGACGTCCCTGCCGAACGCCGGCATCTGGATCACGTGGAGGCGGAACGCCCCGGGGTCGACGCCGCTGGACGCCTCGCACCTGCTTCACGATCCGACCGGCTTCAAGGGGATGACGCGGAAGCCGTCGCCCGACTTCGCGGATCGGAAGAGCCTGCCGGGTGCGCAGGAGGCGGAGAGCCTGAAGATCACGGAAGGGGCGAGCTCGACGGGCGTGCTGGGCTTTGCGGCGCGCGACAAAGGCTTCCTGCTCTGGGCCAAGGCGAAGCTGGGGGACCGCCTGGTGCTGCAGTTCGACGCGCCGGAGGCGGGCGACAAGACGCTGGTGCTCGCGCTGGGCCGGTCGAAGAACAGCGGCATGGTGCGGGTGGCGGTGAACGGCGTGGTGCTGGCGGAGAAGCTCGACCTCTACCATCTCACCCCCCATTTCCTCGAGCACGAGTGGAAACGGGTTGCGCTGCGGAAGGGTGCGAACGACCTGGAATTCACGATGATCGGCTCGCGTCCCGTGATCCTCGACGGAAAGCCGGTCGACGGCGAGATGAAGATGAGCCTGGATTACCTGCGGATGCGCTGAATCCTCCCCCGGCCCCACCGGCGTAAAAACGGTGGCGGGCCTTGAAGCGCACGCTACCATAGACGCTCCCCAAGGGAGGAAAAGACATGCGAATCCTGTTCGGCATCCTTCTCGCCGCCATGGCGGCGGCGCCTCAGGCCGCTCCGATCTTCGACGGCAAGACGCTCGACGGCTGGGAGGGCGACAAGGAGAAAGTCTGGCGCGTGGTCGACGGCACGATCGTCGGCGGGTCGATGCAGGGCAATCCGCGCAACGAGTTCCTGACCACAACCAAGTCGTACGCGAACTTCGTCCTCAAGTTCGAGTTCAAGCTCGTGGGCACGGAGGGGTTCGTCAACGGCGGCGTGCAGATCCGCAGCAAGCGCATTCCGAAGCCGCCCAACGAGATGAGCGGGTACCAGGCCGATATCGGCGCCGGCATGACCGGCACGCTCTACGACGAGTCGCGGCGCAACAAGGCGCTCGCCAAGGCCGATCCCGAACTCATCAAAAAGACCGAAAAGCCCGGCGAGTGGAACTCCTACGAGGTCCGCTGCGAAGGGAAGCGCGTCCGGCTGACGGTCAACGGCGTCCAGACCGTCGACTACACCGAGACCGACGATACCCTCGAGCAGAACGGCCTGATCGGGCTCCAGATCCACGGCAACTGCAAGGCCGAGATTTCGTTCCGCAGCCTGACCGTCGAGGAGCTCAAGTGATCGGCGCCGTTCTCCTGGGCCTGCTGGTCGGCGTCGCGGACGACGCCGAAGTCGTCAAACAGCTGCGCGAGAAGGGCGTCAAGGTCGTCGAGTCGAAGGGCGTCGCGACCTCGGCCGAGGTCGGCGACTGCTCGAAGTGGACCGACGACGACTTCAAGCTGCTCGCCCGGCTGTCCCATCTGAAGAACCTGTCGTTCGGTCCGGGGCTCGGAGACGCGCACCTTCCGCTGCTTGCCGGACTCGCCGAGCTCGACACCGTCCAGACCAACCTGGCGCTGATCACCGACGACGGCGTGAAGGGATTCGCGGGATTCAAGAGCCTGAAGATCCTGAAGTTCTTCCACCCCTGCAAGGGGTTTACGGGGACGGGGCTGGCGGCGCTGGCCGAGATGGCGAGCCTCGAGCGGCTCACGGTCGCGGGGTCGCTGGCGTTCGCCGACGACGGCATGGCGGCGGTCGGAAAGCTGACGCGCCTCAAGGAGTTCCGGACGTGGCACGCGGGCCAGACCCTCGAGGGCGTGAAGAAGTTGAAGGAGCTCCCGAACCTGAAGAACCTGACGCTCGGTCAGCGGCTGGCCTACAAGCCGCCGACGACGGTCGCCGACGATACCCTGGAGGTTCTTGCGGAGCTGAAGTCGCTCGAGACGCTGCAGATCGAGGAGGCGCGGCTCAACGTCGAAGCGCTGCTCAAGCTGAAGCAGCTGCCGGACTTGAAGAAGCTGACGCTCGAGGGGATCGATCTGGCCGAGGCCGACCTCGATCGGCTGCGCGGCGAACTGCCCAAGGTCGACGTCAAGTGGACGAAACCCAGCGAGGTCTATCAGAAGAGGATCGACGCCCTGTTCGGACCGCGGTGAGGGAGGCTTCCATGACCACCGGGTTCTTCGCGCTCGACGCCACGACGCTGCCGTGGGAGCAGCGGATGAATCCCCATCTGCCGGCGCCCATCTTCCGCAAGGTGCTTCACACCGATCCCGAGACGGGCGTCTTCTTCCAGATCGTGAAGTATCCGAAGGGGGTCATCAATCCGAGCCACACCCATCCCTGCGCCCACGCGATCTATGTGCTCGAAGGGACGCTCGTCACCCACAAGGGGCGCTTCGGGGCCGGCTCGTTCGTCTGGTTCCCCGAAGGCGAGGTGATGAGCCACGGCGCGACCGCCGAGGCGGACGTCACCGTGCTCCTGGTCTCGAACAAGGCTTTTTCGATCCAGTACGCCGATTCCGGCAAACCTTGATCCCCCGATCCGGTTAGAGCGGACAGCCATGATCCGCTTCAATCTCTACCTTCGAGACGATCGACACCCCGGGCGCCGGGGTCGGTAGAGACACTCCAGACACGCCTCTCCTTCCTCCGGCAAGGACGCAGTCTGCGTCCAGGACGTGACTTCCTGTTTCCGACAACCCCGAGGACGGAGAACCTCCATGCTCAAGCAAACCTTCAGGCGCGACAAGCCCTGCGTGACCATCGGCACGATCGGTCACATCGATCACGGCAAGACCACCCTGACGTCGGTCCTCACCGGCCTGCTCGCCAAGAGAGGACTGGCTCAGGCGTCGTCCTACGACGAGGTGGCCAAGGCCTCCGTCGCCCACGGCCGGCGCGACGCGTCCAAGATCGTGACGATCGCGACCGCGCATGTGAAGTACGAGACCGAGAACCGCCACTACACCCACATCGACTGTCCCGGCCACGTGGACTACGTGAAGAACATGATCACGGGCGCGGCGCAGATGGATGGGGCGATCGTGGTCGTCTCGGCCGCCGACGGGCCGATGCCCCAGACGAGAGAGCACGTGCTTCTCGCCCGCCAGGTCCAGGTCCCCGCGGTGATCGTCTTCCTGAACAAGGTCGATCTCGTGGAAGACCAGGAGCTGATCGATCTCATCGAACTCGAGATTCGGGATCTTCTGGAGAAGAACGGCTTCGCCGGCGCTCCGGTGATCCGGGGATCGGCGCTCCTCGCGCGCAATTGCGGCTGCGCGGAGACGGACTGCCCCAAGTGCGGTCCGATCTTCCGACTGCTCGCGGCGCTCGATGAGAGCGTCCCGGTCCCGGCCCGGGAGACCGAGAAACCCTTCCTCCTCCAGGTGGAAAAGGCGTACTCGATCAAGGGGCGCGGCACCGTGGCGACCGGCAGAATCGAGACCGGGGTCGTCCGGGTGGGCGATCCGGTCGAAGTGGTCGGACTCCGTCCGGAGTCGCTGGGGACCGTCGTGACGGGCATCGAGCGGTTCAAGGAGATCCTCGACGAGGGCAAGGCGGGCGACAATGTCGGCGTCCTGCTTCGTGGAGTTCCCATCGAGCGGTTGGAGCGCGGCATGGTGGTGGCTCAGCCCCGGACGGTGACGCCCCGCGCCGAGTTCGAGGCGCATCTCTATGCGCTTCCGGGCGAGGAAGGCGGACGGCGGACGCCGTTCTTCGCGGGCTACCAGCCGACGTTCTTCTTCCGCACGACGGACGTCACCGGATCGGTCGCCCTCCCCGAGGGCGTCGAGATGGTGATGCCGGGCGACGATCTGCCGGTCCGGATCCGGCTGCAGAAGCCGATCGCGCTGGCCGAGGGCTCGAGGTTTGCGGTTCGCGAGAGCAACCGCACCGTCGGGCGGGGCGTGGTCACGAAAGTGATCGCCTAGGGAGACCGTTCCCGCGGGGATGCGGCAGGGAGCAATCCTTGCCGCATCCCCGTTTTGTTTGGCAGGATGCTGGGCCCGGGGCGAACCGGATGCGAGGGAGGATGCCATGAAGATCCGTCTGCTCATCGTCGCTGCCTTGATCGTCGTCGCCGCGTGCGGAATCGCGGCGGTCGGCGCGCCGCAGGAACTGAAAAAATGGCAGAAGGGCAAGGGCTGGGGCTGGGTGTGGGGGCCTCAAGATGAAGTCGGGTCCCTCAACGAGCTGACCGACGCCACCCGGCTCGCGGCGCTCAAGATCGCGAAGACCGGCAAGGTCTACGACCTCGGCGTCCTCTACGATCGCACGTCCTACAAGTGGGCGGGACACAACCCCGGGGAAATCATCGCCTACCGAACCCCCGAAGGGGTGAAGCGTCAGCAGGACCTTCCCGGGGTCATCGCGGACAACCCCACCCGCACCGCGTGGCACAGCTGCGCGCTGTTCATCAACGACAACGTCGCGACCCAGATCGACGGCCTGGGCCACGCGACCGAGGGCGACGACGACCACTGGTACAACGGCTTCAAGGAGAAGGACTGGGGCGGCAACTGGGGGCCGCGCAAGTGCGACGCGTCCACCATCCCGCCCATCATCGCCCGCGGCGTCCTCATCGACGTCGCCGGCGCCCGCGGCGTCGACGCGCTGCCGTCCAACACCATGATCGGCCCCGAGGAGCTCGAGATGGCGCTCAAGAAGCAGGGCACCGAGCTTCATCCGGGCGACGTCGTCCTCATCCGCACCGGCACGCTCCGCCACTGGGGCGACGCCGGCGGCGATCATAAGGCCATCGGCAAGCACGACTCCGCGGGCATCAACGTCGAAGCCGCGAAGTGGCTGGTCGAGCAGCATGGCGCGATCCTGGTCGGCTCCGACACGAGCGGCCTCGAGTACAGCCCGGTCGAGGCGGACACCAAGGCCTTCCGCGAGAAGTACAAGTCATTCATGCCGGTGCACAACTACCTGCTGATCGAGCAGGGCGTCCACATCGGCGAATTTCACAATCTCGAGGAGCTGGCGCGCGAGAAAGCGTACGAGTTCTGCTACGTCGCCTGCACGAACAAGATCAAAGGCTCGACCGCGGGATTCACCCTGAGGCCCATCGCCATCCGCTGATGGATGCGCTGACCTGGGTCTCGGCGTCGCCGGACGGCTCGATGCTCGGCATCGGCTCGGAGTCGGGACGCGTCACCCTCTGGAGCGTGCGGGAGAAGGCCGTCGTCCACACGTTCGAGACGGGCGACTGGGTCATGCGCGTCCGCTGGACGCCCGACGGCAAGCGGCTGCTCGTCGCGACCGGCGACGGTCCGCTGCTCCTCCGCAGCGGCGACGGCCGCGAGGCGCTCGGGCAGATCGAGATGAAGCACCACCGGCTTCGCGATCTCGCCGTCCACCCGAGCGGGAGCGCGTGGGCGACGTGCGGCGAGGACATCGCGGTGCGGATCTGGGATCCGGAGACGCTCCAGCTCCGCTTCGAGCTCGTGGACGGCCGGACGAGCTGCAACGCCGTCGGGTTCATGCAGGGCTTCATCGTCGCGGGCTACGACGACGGGTATTCGGTCGGCTGGACCGACGACGGGAAACAGAAGGTCGACTCGGGGGTCGTCACGCGGCCGCCCGTCTACAGTCTCGCGGTCGATGCGACCGGCCAGAGGGTCGTCTACGGCGGAGGGAAGGGCGGCATGCAGCTCATGTCGTCCGGCGAGCCCCAGAAGTGGAAGCCGGGGATGGAGTGGAAGACGACGCCGCCGAAGCCCATCGCGGTCAACGCGCTCGACTTCGCCCCGGACGGCCGGTTCGTCGCCGCGTTCAGCGACAACCACGCGCGCGTGTTCGATTCCATCACCGATTCGCTGGGCTGGGGCCTCGGCACTCCCTTCTACGAGAAGCGACCCAAGCCGGAGTGGAAGCAGGAGTTCATCGTCTCGGGCGCCTGCTTCATCCCGCGGACCGACCTGATCGCGACCGCCCACTTCGACGGCACCCTGAAGATCTGGAAGGATCGGGAGGTCGAGTCGACGGTCCGGTTCGACCAGGGCAAATCGTCGGCGGTGTCGGTCGATTGGTTCGAGTTTCCCGGCGCCGAGGTCCAGCTTGGGCTGACGCCCGATGAAGTCGAGCTCCTGGTCGGGCTGAACATCCAGCACAACGAACGGTTCCTCGAAGACGACCCGGACAAATGGCGATGGGGCAGCGATCGGGCGTGGTACCAGGAAAAGGGCGGAAATGCCGCCTACCTGCGGACGCAGTTGACGGCGCAGTGTCCGCCGAAGAAGGTCACGATCAAGCCGTTCCGTCTCGCGCGCCGTCCGGTGACGGTTGCCGAGGTCGAGACATTCTGCCGGGAAACGAACCGGCCCTTCAAGGCTCCGATCCATGCGAAGCCGGACCACTTCATGCACGAGGTTTCCCTGGAGACCGCGCTCGCCTATGCCGCGTGGGCGAAGCTGCGGCTTCCGACCGCGGCGGAATGGGAGTTTGCAGCGCGCGGGCTGACGCGGCGGCTGTTCCCGTGGGGCCCGGAATGGAGCTCCGGCGCCGATTTCTGCATGGAGTCCGGCGGCTGGCCGTGGGGCTGGACGCCCGGGAGCAAGCCGGGACTCGCCAGCCCTGAAGGGATCCAGGACATGGTCACCTCCCACGGCGAATGGTGCTCGGACGGCGTGCTGATGGGGGCGGCGGTGGGGCGGCTGCTCCCGAACGTCGCGCAGCCCGGCGGCGCCCCGGACGCCCGCTATGCGAAGTTCCGCCTGGCGTCGGACGCCTAGCCGGTCTTCACTTCGCCGTCGGCGCCGAGACGGGATTCGAGCTTCCCGAGCAGCTCGTCCAGTTTGTTGTCCAGGTGCTTTCCCAGCAGGATCACTTCGCGCGGCTCGATCTCGAGGAGCAAGGTGATCGAGTGGGCGGTCCTCGCGAGGTCCTCGTGGCCCGACGCGCGGAAGCTGCCTTCGAAGGCGACCGCGATCTCGAGGGCGCGGTTGCGGAAGACCTCGTCCCATCTCGAGCGGAGAAGTTCCTCCACGGCCGCCCGGAGGACCGGGACGCCGCCCGGCATGAAGATGCGGAAGGAGTCGCGAGGCGGAATCTGGTCCATGGCCATCACTCCCAGCTGTCCGTTAACTCACCCATTAAGTATGTACCCCCTGGGCCGGTCTTTTGTCAATCCGAATCGACCCGGAGGCGTATCTCTGAAGGATGAGATCGCTGATCTGCCTGCTCCTCCTGACTCAGGATTTTCCCTATTCGCTGCCCTCGCCCGACGGATGGGCGAAGGAACGGATGCAGTTTCCCCTCGGGTTCGCGAAGGATCTCGACCACAAGGGGGTCGAAGACCTGCGGTTCGCGCCCGGCATGTTCAAGCCGGAAGCGCCCGACTACTTCAGCTACGCGTTCCTCATGTGGCTCGAAGGATCGGTCCCGTTCGATCCGGCGTCGCTGGAGAAGGACCTGCTGAAGTACTACAAGGGGCTCTGCAGCGCCGTCGCGTCGAGCCGCAAGCTCGAGCTCGATCTCTCGAAGATCACCGTGAAGGTCGAGCGCCAGGACAAGAAGGGCCGCCTCGGCGGCGAGGAGGCCGATCTCTCCCACGCCCGGATCGACTGGTACGACCCGTTCACGACGGGGAAGCCGCTGACGCTCCACGTGGAGATCTGGACCCGATCCGCCGACGGGGGAAAGCGGAGCTGTCTGCTCGCGATCGCCTCGCCCAAGGAGAAAACCGCGCCGATCTGGGAATCGCTGCGGAAGATCCAGGCCGGATTCACCTGTCCGAAATAGAGGAGGCCCCATGCGCATCCTCGTGCTGGCGGTCCTGGCGGCGGTCCTTCCGCAGGACGATCCCGGATTCACTCCGATCTTCAACGGCAAGAACCTCGACGGCTGGAAGGAAGCGAGCGGGAAGAAGGAAGCGCTCGACGGGAAGACCGAGGCCTACGGCGGCCGGTTCAAGGTCGTCGAGGGCCGGCTGGTGATCGATCCCGAAGTGAAAGGCGACCTCCACATCGAAACGGTGCGGACGTTCGCGAAGGACGTCCACATCAAGTTCGAGTTCAAGCCGGGCCCCAAATGCAACAACGACCTCTTCCTCCGCGGCACGAAGTTCGACATCGTGCCGGGCAACAAGGAGAACAAGAACGTGAAGGAAGGGGAGTGGACGACGTGCGAGATCGTCGTCGCCGGCGACAAGATCGAGCACAAGGTCGGCGGCGAATCCGCGCGCACCTCGACGCTGAAGGCCGACGCGCCGGCGTCGCCGTTCCGGATCCGCGCGGAGATCGGCGCCATGGAGATCAAGAACCTCCGCGTGAAGGAATGACCGCATGATCATGCTTCTGGCTTCCCTGGCGCTGGCCGCTCAGGATCTGCCGGCGGTCACGGGCGTCGAGGCTCAGCCCGTCCGCGTCCACGTGGGCCGCGTGAAGGAAGCCCTCGACTTCCTCGGCCACCCGGTCGTCGGAGCGTCGGCGGAGAAGCTGGAGGCCGCGCTCAAGGAGACCGACGGAGAAAAGTCGCTGCGGGGGATCCAGGAGGCGCTCGATCCGCTCTGCCTCGCGGGCGTCCACATCAACCCCGAATCGCGGGTCAAGGTCGAGCCCGGACCCGCCGCGCGTCGGCTGGTCGAGCAGGGCTGGAGCCAGTTCCTGATCAAGGTCCACAACGAGGCGGGCGTGACGGCGGCATTGCGCGCGTCGAGCCCCCAGGCGCAGTCGATGTTCAACTCGCCGAAGGAGCAGCTCGAGGACCGCTGGATGGAGCTGCGGATGTTCGACGACCGGCCGCTCCAGAAGACGCTCGCCGGCGTGAGGCTCGAATACCGGATCGTCCAGATCTACAGCCGCGACGCCGGCAAGCGCGCCGCGGTCGTCTCGTTCGACGTCGGCCAGGGCTCGCAGGACCTCGGCTTCCGGAACGACGTCACGCTGACCTTCGAAGCCGAGCCCTCGGTGCCGCTCACGTTCAAGGTGAAGGACGCCGACGGGACGCCGACCACCGCCTCGTTCCTCATCAAGGACCCGCAGGGCCGCGTCTACCCGTCGCAGGCCAAGCGGCGACGGCCCGACTTTGCGTTCCATCCCCAGGTGTACCGAGCCGACGGCGAATCGATCCGCCTGCCGCGGGGGACCTACACCGTCGAGTGCAGCCGCGGACCCGAGTACCTCCCGGAAAGGCGCTCCATCACCGTGGCGGGCGCGGAGGCGACGGCCGAGTTCGCGCTCCGGCGGTGGACCGATCCGTCGAAGCTCGGCTGGTGGTCGGGCGATCACCACATCCACGCGTCGGGATGCGCCCACTACGAGAAGCCCGAAGAGGGCGTCTTTCCGCCCGACATGCTCAAGCACATCCTGGGCGAAGACCTCAAGGTCGGCGCGACGCTGACCTGGGGCCCGGGCTTCGACTTCCAGAAGCAGTTCTTCACCGGCAAGACGGACGGCGTCTCGGTCTATCCCTATCTGATCCGGTACGACATCGAAGTGTCGGGCTTCGGCTCCCACCAGTCGGGCCATCTCTGCCTGCTCCGCCTGAAGGACCAGATGTATCCGGGCGGCACCTCGAAGAACCACTGGCCGACCCTCTGCCTCAACACGCTGAAGTGGGCGAAGAAGCAGGGCGCGGTGTGCGGTCCCGCCCACTCGGGCTGGGGCCTCGGCGTCCAGACCGAGCAGCTGCCCACGTACGAAGTCCCGCCGTTCGACTCGATCGGCGCGATCGAGTACATCGTCGACGTCACCCACGAGGTGCCCGGTCCCGACGGCAAGCCGGTACCGGCGGTCGACTTCCTGTCGCACGGCGACACGCCGTATGTCTGGGAGCACAACATCTGGTACCACACGCTCAACGCCGGGTTCCGGACGCGGATCAGCGGCGAGACCGACTTCCCGTGCATCTACGGCGAGCGCGTCGGCCTCGGCCGGTCGTACGTGAAGCTCGACGGCAAGCTCGACTACGACCTCTGGTGCGAAGGCATCCGCCAGGGCCGGACCTACGTCTCGGACGGGCGGACCCATCTGATCGACTTCACCGCGGGCGGCGTCGAGCTGGGGACGAAGGACAGCGAACTCCGCCTGAGCGGCCCCGGCAAGATGACTCTGACGGCCAAGGTGTCGGCGATGCTTCCCGAGAAGCGCGACCCGGCGATCCGGCCGTATGCCGACGTGATCGCCCGCGCCGGAGGGAAGGGCAGCAAGTGGGCCGCGGAGCTCAAGCCGTTCTGGCACGTCGAGCGGGCCCGCATCGGCGAGAGCCGCGACGTGAAAGTCGAGGCCGTCGTGAACGGCTATCCGGTCGCGACGCAGGTGATCCGCGCGGACGGCACGTCGCGCGACGTGACCTTCGACGTCCCGATCGAGCGGTCGAGCTGGGTGGCGCTGCGGATCCTCGGCTCGTCGCACACGAATCCGATCTTCGTGGTGGTCGGCGGCAAGCCGATCCGCGCGTCGAAGCGGAGCGTCGAGTGGTGCCTGAAATCGGTGGACGTCTGCTGGTCCCAGAAGGAGCGGGCCATCGCGCCCGCCGAGAAGGAAGACGCCGTCGCCGCCTATGAGCACGCGCGCCAGGTCTACCGGAAGTTCCTGGCCGAGTGCGAAGTCGATTAGGGACCACACGGGGCGGCTCTCCGCTTTGATGTTTCGGAGGGCCGGTCCATGAAACGCATCATCCTGATCGCGGCAATCGTCGCGGCCGCCGCGGCCGCATTCGCGCAGCAATCCTCGGGCGTCCGGCAGGCGTCCACGGTGCCGCCGGTCGAAGGCAAGCCCACGCCGTCCATCCCGGAAGGCCCCACCGGCCTCGCTTCCAAGTATCCCGGCGACGTCGGCATCGAGAAGGATCCGGACGTCGTGTTCGCGGAGAACTTCGAAGGATCGGTCGACGAGATCTGCAGCCACTGGGAGGAAGCGGCGGGCAAGCCGATCATGTCCTCGTCCGAGGACGTCCCGCCGGGCAGCGGCGGGAAGCGGTCGCTTCTGCTGACGCGCGTGCCGGGCGGCACGGGCGGCTATACGGACGGCGGCAGCTTCTATCGGCGGCTGAAGAACGACAAGGGCGGCTACGGGTACGATCACCTCTTCTTCCGCTTCTACATGAAGTTCAACAAGGAGCATGCGGAGATCCACCACTACGGCGCGGCCTTGTGGGGGCTGAATCCTTCCACGCGCTGGCCTCAGGGCGGCGCGGGAGAGCGGCCCACGGGATCGACGCGCTTCATCTCGCAGGTCGAGCCGGGCAGTTTCCGGACCTGGAGCTTCTACAGCTACTGGCAGGAGATGGGCGGCAGTCCGCCCCGGGGCCAGACGTGGGGGAACACGTTCGAGATCGATGTTCCGGCCCGCCCCGTCGAGCGTGAGAAGTGGATCTGCCTGGAAGTGATGGTCAAGATGAACGACCTCGGCGACTCCAACGGCGAGCAGGCGTACTGGCTCGACGGCAAGCTGTCGCGCAAGGGAGACCAGATCACGAGCTACGTCGGCAAGGGCTTCCCTTCGTCGGGGACCTGGATCTTCGACAAGTTCGTGCCGGGCGTGGCGAAGGAAGGCGTCTACTGGGACTACGAGAAGGGGCGGGCCGAGCCGCTGTCGGGAGGCAAGCCGTTCCCCGGGATCAACTGGCGGAGTTCGGCGGACCTGAACATCAACGCGATCTGGCTCTATCGCTACATGTCGAAGCCCGAGGAGGGCACGAGCAAGGTCTGGTGGGACCACTTGGTGGTCGCCAAGAAGTACATCGGCCCGCTGACGCCGGCCAAATAGCAAAGAAGCGGAGTCTGCGATATAAGTAGTTGTGACTTTGCAGATCCGCCGGTCGCTCCCGATGGCGGGAGCAGCTTGGCTCGCCGCCGCGGGCCTTCACGCGATTCTCCAGTTCTTCTCGCCGGGCGAATCCCAGCCGGTCTGGACGCGGCTCTTCGTGCTGGGTCTGGAGCTCGTCGCGCTGGCGGTCGTGATCGCGGCCGTCTCGGTGCCGTTCCTGCTCCTGGCATCCGGCCTCGAACGGCGGCCGGCGGTCTGGAGAATCCTGCGCATTGTCCTGGTCGCCCTTCTCCTCCTGGCCCTCTGGGCCAGCTGGGGCATGTTCTGGCTGAGCGGCCGGTTTCTCGACCCCGAAGGCGTCCGTTTCGTCCTCCGGAATTTCTCCGACCTGTACGGAATCGTCCTGCGATCCTCGCCGGCCCTCGCGCTCGGAGCGCCGTTCGGCCTGGTGATCGCGGCGATCCTCGTGGGCGAAGCGATCCCGCCCTGGGCGGCGAAGCTTCCCGAGCGGATTCCTCGGTTCGTCGAGCACTGCGCGCTCGGATTGCTCGGGCTCTCCTTCGGGCTCGCCGTGGGCGGCCTCGCTTCCTCGGCCCATCGTCAGGCGAACGCCGGGCCGCTGACCCATCTGATCGCGTGGACGACGGGCAACGTGAGCGGAGACCTGTTCGACGCGACGTCTTCCCCGGAGCTCCGGCGGATCTACATGGATCAGGCCGGACGCTTCGTCCGGAAACCGCGCAAGGACTGGCTCGACGAAGGGCCGCCGGACGCGGGGGCGGTCTTCGAGCGCCGGCCGCTCGTCTCGATGGAGCAGTATCTTTCCACGGTCGACCGCGCCGCGCTGCGGCGGTGGAACGTGATCGTGGTCCTGCTCGACTCTTTCCGCGCCGATCAGCTGCGCGCGACCGGCGGCGCCCGAGAGGTCATGCCGGGACTGGAGGCGCTGGCCCGCGAAGGCCGCTCGTATCCCGACTGCTACACCGTGGCGTCGCACACCGACTATGCCGCGCCGAGCGTCTTCTCGTCGCACTACCCGTTGCGGGCGCGGTTCGTTCACCGGTATCCCGCCCCTCCGAGGTATCCGCGGGTGATGGTCTACGACGTCCTCAAGGCGCTCGGCTGGCGGACGGCCTTCTTTTCCTCCCAGAACGAGGATTGGGGCGGGATGTTGAACTACTACCAGACCGGTGGGCTCGAGACGGTCTTCCATCCCAAAATGGCCGGGTTTCCGGAGCCGCTGCTCAAGCTGCGCGAACCGTACACGGGATCGCTCGACGACGCCGCGACGATCACCGAGGCCATGAAGTGGACCGAGGCCGTTCCCGCGGCGCCGTTCTTCCTCTACCTCAATCTGCAGAACTGCCATCTGCCGTTCCGGATCCCGGCCGATTTCCCGCGCCGGTTCGGACCTCCGGAGATTCCGTTCACCATCACCGCGGGAATGTTTCCGCGCGAGAAGGTCGACGTCGTGAAGGAGATCTACGCCGACAGCCTGGCCTACGTCGACGTCCAGCTGGCCCGGCTCTTCAACCGGCTGAAGGAGCGGGGCGCGTGGGACCGGACGATCGTGGTGGTGACCGGCGATCACGGCGAGTCCTTCTATGAGCACGGCTCGCCCGCCCACGCCAACGGCATCTACGAGGAGGAGATGCGGGTCCCGCTGGTGCTCCGCGCCCCGGGTCTCGAGCCGCTCCGAGATCCGCGACCCGCGCAGCTGATCGACGTCGCCCCGGGACTCCTTCACCTGCTCGGACTGCCGATCCATCCGAGCTTCCAGGGCCTGGACCTCGTGGGGCCTCCGCCGCCCGCCGACCGGATCCGGGCGCTCGTCTCGCAGACGGGATGGAAGACGTTCCTGGGCGCGGTCGGTTCGGGCTTCAAGCTCATCCGCAACGGCGAGACCGGCGGCGCGGTGCTCTACGATCTAGCCCGCGATCCCGGCGAGACGCGCGACGCGTCGGCCGACCATCCGGAGGCGGCGCGCAAGCTCCGCGCGTGGCTCAAGACGTGGCGCTGGGGGCAGGTCGAGTACTACGAAACGCCGGATCGGTGGGGACGGGAGTATCCGCCGGTGATCACTTCCCCCTGAGGGCGCGGAGCAGCTCTTCGATCTGCGATCGCTCGGGCCATCCGGCGGGAGCGAGCTCCAGGGCCTTCGCGAAATCCTGGGCGGCGCCCGGCCCGTCTTTCTTTTCCATCCGCGCTCTCCCTCGGCGCGCATAGGCCAGGGGATCGTCGGGCTTCAGCCGGATCGCCTCGGTGCAGTCGGCGATCGCTCCCTCGAAGTCGCCGATCATCCCCCGGACGAGCGCCCGCCGGTTCAGCGTCTCGAGATGGTCCGGCCGGAGCTCGAGAGATCGGGTGAAGTCGGCGATGGCCTCCGAAATTTTTCCCGTCAGCGCCCGCGCCATTCCGCGATTTCTGTAGACCTCCGCCGAGGGCTCGATCTCCAGGGCCTTCGTGTAGTCCGCGATCGCGCCGGCGGCGTCGCCGTGGCCCGCCTTCACCAGTCCGCGGGTCGCAAACCCGGCCGGCGACCCGGGAGCGAGCCGGAGGACCTCCTCGCAGTCGGCCATCGCGGCGGCCACCTCTCCGCGCTTCGACCGCGAGACCGCCCGTCCGGCGATCGCATCAATGTGGTTCGGGTCGCACTGGATGGCGCGCGTGAAGTCCTCGATCGCCGACGCATGATCTCCGTGAATCGCTCGGGCGACGCCGCGGTTGTACCACGGCTTCGGCCACTGGGGATTGAGGGAGATCGACTTGTTGTAGTCCTCGACCGCGCCGACCCAGTCGCCCTTCGCGGAGCGCGCCGTACCGCGGTTGTTGTAGGCGAGGTACAGGTCGGGGTCCACCCCAAGGGCGTGATTCCACAGGCTGACCGAATCCCGCCAGATGCGGCACTGATTCGCCGACAGCAGGGCAAGGCCCACGAGGACGGCGATCGCGCCCGCCGCGGCCGGCCGGGCGAACCGCGACTCGGACGCGCGGAGCAGGACCGCGGCGGCCAGCGCCGCGAAGGGCAGGCAGGGGAGATAGGTGTACCGGTCCGCCGCGAAGTGGGCGCCGGCCTGGAAGATGCCCGAGACGGGCGCGATCAGGATGCCGTAGGCGATCCAGGCCGCCGTCGCCGCCGGCCATGCGCGGCGCCGGACGATCACCGCGGCCGTGATGCCGAGGACCGCGAGCCAGCCGACGATCTGGTTTACGCCGATGACCGGACGGAACCAGTAGAGCGGCGAGAGCGGCCAGGGGATCAGCGTCTTCAGCACGTAGAACGACACTCGGTACCCCGGCTGAGCGAAACTGTGGACGAGCGGATAGGCGTCCCGGGAGTAGAGCGCTTCGGCCCGTCGCTGTCCGACGACCGTCAGGAGAATCGCCGCGATCAGGAGCGCGAAGTAGGGGATCTTCTCGACGATCAGCGATCGGAGTTTCTCCCGGCTGAACCGTCGCAGCGGGACCGCATCGATCGCGAGCAGCGCCAGGGGGAGCGTCATCCCCATCGCCTTGCAGAGGATCATGCCCGCGAAGCAGCCGACGGACGCGGCGAGCCACGACGCTTTCCGGGCTTCGGTCCACTTCAAATACGTCAGGATCGTGAGGAGGAAGAAGACGCCCGAGGTCAGGTCGCGCCGCTCCGTCACCCAGGCGACCGATTCGACGCGGAGCGGGTGGAGCGAGAAGAATAGCGCGCCGGCGGCGGCGACGGCGTCGAGGACGCCCGGGGTTCCTTCCGGCCGGGCGCGGCGGAGCAGTTCGCGCAGGACGAGAAAGCAGAGGACCGCGTTGAGCGCATGGAGGATCAGGTTCGTCACGTGATACCCCATGGGCTTCATGCCCCACAGGACGTAGTCGAGCCCCAGCGTGAGCCAGGTGATCGGCATGTAGTGGCCGAAGTAGTCGGTGAACATCCACTTCAGGTTGTCGGGCCCGAGGCCGCGATAGTGGGGATTGTTGAGGAAATTGGTGTCGTCGTCCCAGTTGAGGAACTCGCCGCCGAGCGACGGCGCGAACGCGGCCAGAGTGGCCGCGGCGACGAGAACGGGGAGCAGCCGGCGCAGGACCGGGTTCATGCGGGGCGCGCCGGCATCGGCAGTCCCTTGTGTCGGAGCCAGTCGTGCAGGGCGGTGACGCTCGATTTGAACGCGAGCTGGTCCCAGGGGATCTCGGCCGGCGCGATGAGTTTCGCGTCGCAGCAATCGTCGTCCGCCTTCAGCGTCCCGCCCAGGACGCGGGCCCGGTAGACCACCACGACGATGGCGCCGCCGTAGAAATTATCCGAGTAGGAATAGGTCCCGAGATGGCCCTGGATCTCGACGTCGAGCCCGGTCTCCTCCTTCGTTTCGCGGAGCGCCGCCTGCTCGGTCGTCTCGTCGATCTCCATGAAGCCGCACGGGAAGCTCCAGAAGCCCTTGCGCGGATCGATATTCCTCTGGATGAGGGCGAACTTGCCGTCGATTTCCGAGACCGTGCCGCAGGCGACCTTGGGATCGAGGTAGTGGATCCAGCCGCACTTGGAGCAGACGTGGCGTTCGCGCGAGTCGGTGGGCGGGACCGCGCGCATCATCGGCGCGCCGCACCGCGAGCAGAACTTCGGGTCGAGGATCGGAGCCATGACTATCCGGGAATGCGGCCGCAGAGGCGCAGAGTCACAGAGCGGATGTTCTTCTCAGCGTCTCGGCGTCTCGGCGGCTGCATCTTCGAAAGCTCCTACTGGGAAGCCGTTATCAGCTGATCGAGCTTTTTCTTCGCCGCGCCCGAATCGAGCGCGTCGGCCGCCATTCCGGCGCCGTCGCGGGGCGTCTTCGCCCGCCCGGCCGCGACGAGGGCGACGGCCGCGTTGAGGACGACGATGTCCCGCTTCGGACCCTTCTTTCCCGAGAGGATCTCCCGGGCGATGGCCGCATTGGCGGCCGCATCGCCGCCCGCGAGATCGGCCGCCGCGGCGGCGGGGACGCCGACGGTCGCGGGTCCGATCGTGACCTCCGTCAAGGCGGCGCCGGTCATCTCGATCGCGCGGTTGTCGCCGGTCGTGGAGAGCTCGTCGAGGCCGCCGTGCCCGTGGAACGTGAACGCATGGGTCGATCCGAGCGCCTGGAGCACCTGGGCCATCGGGCGGACGAGCCCGGGAGCGAAGATGCCGATCACCTGGGCGTTCGCCCCGGCGGGGTTGCACAGCGGGCCGAGCAGGTTGAAGATCGTCCGGAACCCGAGCTCCTTGCGCACCGGGCCGGCGTGCTTCATCGCGGGATGGAAGTTCGGCGCGTGAAGGTACGCGATCCCGATCTCGCGGAGCATCGACTCGATCTTCTCCTTCGGATTCTCGATCTTCACGCCGAGCGCCTCGAGGAGGTCGGAGCTGCCGCACTTCGAGCTCGCGGCGCGGTTGCCGTGCTTGGCGACGCGGGCGCCGCAGGCGGCGGCCACGATCGCGGCGACGGTCGAGATGTTGAACGTCCCGAGGCCGTCGCCTCCGGTGCCGCAGGTGTCGAGGATCACGCCCGCGCCGGCGTCGACCTTCACGGCTCGCTGCCGCATCGCGCGCGCGCAGCCCGCGATCTCGTCGACGGTCTCGCCCTTCATCTTGAGGGCGGTGAGGAACGCGGCGATCTGGGCGGGCGTGGCGGCGCCGTCCATGATCTCGCCGGTGGCGGCGGCCGCTTCGTCGGTCGACAGCGACGCGCCGGAGGCGAGCCGGGACAAACTTTCCTTGAGCACGCCGGATTCTACAATATTTTGCTTGTGTCCGAAATGACGCCCCGCTATCTATTAGCCCCCATGTCCGAACCAGTGGGGCCTCTCGACGAGTACGAGGCCGAAAAGTTCCTGAACAGCCCGAAGACGCGGCGGATGCTGAAGAAGCTCCCGCCGTCCGCCGCTCCCGAGGTCGAGGCGCTGCAGGACTTCGAACGCCATCCGCTGTACCGCAAAGCGCTCCGGTTCGGAACGTACGTGCACCGCGTCTCCCGCGTCTACCGTCCCCGCCGGCGCAAGCGCGATCCGAAGCCGGTCGACGAGCTCGTCCTGAACGCGTACATGACCGGCGCGATGATCGCGGCGGGCGTGGGCCGTCTCGACGAGGCCGAGATCGGGTTCTCGATCGCCTACCTCAAGCGCGCCCTTCGGGCCACCCACCTGGCCCTCCAGGCGCTGCACGAGATCCGGGGGGCGCAGCACTTCCCGGAGAAAGCCGCCGACCACGTCACCCATCGTCTGATCTCGCTTCGCGACGACGTCGTCTCGGAAGTGATGATCCTCCGCCAGGAGTGGCGCGAGAAGTTCGCGCACTAGGTAACGAGCCTCGCCGGCCCCCGGTCCACTCCATAGATTTTCTTTGTGTCGCCCGGGCCATTTATGGTGAATTCGTGACTTCATGATGCGCCTCCTGGCGGTCGTCGCCGCGGGGCTGGCCGGTGCCGCCGCCAGCTCGGGCGGCTCCTGGCACGCCTTCCTGTGGTCCGCCCCGCTCATCATTTCCGCGGCCTTCCTGATCGCCTGGGGCGCCGAGGCGATGCAGTTCATGGTCTCGCAGGGGCTGGCCCTCGCGCTGCTCGCCTGGCTCCAGACGCTGCCCGAGTTCGCCGTCGAGGCCGACATCGCGTGGAACGCGGCCCGGGGCACGCCGGGGTACAGCGACCACCTGGTGACCGCCAACTTCACCGGGTCGATCCGGCTGCTGATGGGACTCGGCATGCCGATGGTCTATTTCATCCGGGCGTGCACCCGCCATGGCCGGAAGCAGAAGGCGATCTCCCTCGATCCGTTCCATTCGGTGGAGATCGTGTCGCTCTTTCCGCCGACGATCTACTTCTTCTTCATCGTGTACCGCGGGCGGCTGGACCTGCTCGACGCCGTGATCCTCCTGGGCTTCTACGTGATGTACATGGTGCTCCTCCTCAAGATGCCGCCCGAGGAGGAGGACGAGTCGGTGGACGAGCTGCCCTGGGTGTCGCGCCAGGTCCTCAAGCGCGGCAGGATCGGCCGGATCCTCGGCGTGGTCGCGATCTTCGTCGTCGGCGGCGCGATCCTGTATTTCTGCGTCCATCCATTCGTCAACAGCCTCCAGGCGCTGGCGGCGCTGGTGGGCATCCAGGGCTACTTCTTCATCCAGTGGATCGCGCCCTTCCTGTCGGAGTTCCCCGAGAAGGTGAGCGCCTACTCGTGGGCCGCCAAGGAAGGCAAGGCGAAGCTGGGGCTCATGAACTTCATCTCGTCGAACATCAACCAGATGACGATGCTCGTCGCGATGATCCCGATCGTGTACTGCCTCTCGTCGGGGAAGTGGACGGCGGCGATCATCTTCACCGAGGATCAGAAGGAGGAGGTGCTCCTCACTGCCACCCAGGCGGCCCTCGTCATGGTGCTGCTGTTCAACATGAAGTTCGAGTGGTACGAGGCGGTGGGCGTGTTCGTGCTGTGGGTCCTGCAGTTCACCGCGCTGCTGTGGGAGCAGAAGCTCGGCCTCCCGCTCCACTCGGTCCGCCACTGGTCCATCTTCGTGAACCTCGGGTGGACGGCGCTCGAGATCTTCCTCGCGCTCCTCAAGCTCCGGAAGTGGGACTTCCCGTTCCGGATGGGCAAGGAACGTCGCCCGGGGGGCCATCATCCGACCCCCCTTGACAATCCGAAGAAAAGCGCGCCATAATCCTGCCGGGTATGGCTGGAAAAAAGCCGAAGAAGAAAGCTGGGGATCCGGAGGCCGAGGAGAAGCCCAAAGTCTCTCTAGAGGCCGCCGATGCCGGTGCTGCTCCGGCTCCCAAGCCGAAAAAGAAGCCCAGGGCCGCTCCTGGGCCCGAGGCTGAGGCGGAGGCCCCGGCGGCCGGCGACGGGGACGGCGCCGCCGAGCCTGCGGCCAAGCCCAAGAAGAAATCCTCCAAGAAAGGTCCCAAGGGCAAGCCGGTCGTGATCGTCGAGTCGCCCGCCAAGGCGAAGACCATCAACAAGATCCTGGGCTCCGGCTTCGTGGTCAAGGCGTGCATGGGCCACGTGCGCGACCTGCCCGAGCGGAAGTTCGGGATCAACGTCGAGAACCACTTCGAGCCCACCTACCAGACCATCAAGGGCAAGACCAAGATCGTCTCGGAGCTGCGGGCGGCCACCCGGAGCGCGGAAGCCGTCTACCTGGCGCCGGACCCTGACCGCGAGGGCGAGGCCATCGCCTGGCATCTCGTCGAAGCCCTCAAGATCCCGCCCGACCGGGCCAAGCGGGTGACGTTCAACGAGATCACCAAGCGCGGCGTGCTCGAGGCCTTCAAGAAGCCCGGCGACATCTCCATGCCGCGCGTCAACGCGCAGCAGGTCCGGCGGTTCCTCGACCGCATCGTGGGCTACAAGCTGTCGCCCCTCCTGTGGAAGAAGGTGGGCCGCGGCCTCTCGGCCGGCCGCGTCCAGTCCGTCGCGGTGCGGCTGATCGTCGAGCGCGAGCGGGAGATCAAGGCGTTCAAGCCCGAGGAATACTGGACGATCATCGCCAAGCTGGACAAGAACGGCGCGCTCTTCTCCGCCACGCTCACGCGGCTGGACGGGAAGGAGATCGGCCTCGCGGGCGACTCGACCGAGAAGCGGCCCCTCATCCAGGTTTCCAGCGCCCAGCAGGCGAAGGACCTGGTCGAGGAGCTGAAGACCCAGGCATACGAGATCGTCGACGTCCGGCAGAAGGAGCGTGCGGAGCAGCCGCCGCCGCCCTTCACCACCAGCCTCCTCCAGCAGCAGGCCTCCACCAAGCTCCACTTCTCCGCGAAGCGGACCATGATGGTGGCCCAGCAGCTCTACGAAGGCGTCGAGATCGGCGAGGAGGGCGCCGTCGGCCTCATCACCTACATGCGCACCGACTCGTTCCGGGTCGCCGACGAGGCGCTGGTCGACGTCCGCGAGATGATCACGAGGGACTTCGGCGGGAACTACATCCCCGAGAAGCCCATCGTCCGCGCCGCCCGGAAGGGCGCCCAGGAGGCCCACGAGGCGATCCGTCCCACCTACGTGGGGAAGAAGCCCGACGAGATCAAGTCGTACCTGACGGAAGACCAGTACCGGCTCTACCGCCTGATCTGGCGCCGGTTCGTGGCGTCGCAGATGAAGCCCGCGCAGTACCTCCTGACCGAGGCGGAGATCAAGGCCGGCCGGGCGACGTTCGCGGCGAAGGGGCGCGAGCTGAAGTTCGACGGGTTCACGGCGCTGCTCGGCCACGCGCTCCGGAAGGACGAGCAGATCCTGCCGCCGCTGGCGGCGGGCGATCGTCCGGCCCTCAAGGACTTGCTGAACGAGCAGCACTTCACCGAGCCGCCGCCGCGCTACACCGAGGCGTCGCTGGTCAAGGCCCTCGAGCGCCACGGCATCGGCCGCCCGAGCACGTACGCGCCGATCATCTCGACGATCCAGGAGCGCGGCTACGTCCGCAACGAGGAGCGGAAGCTGTTCCCCACGGAGCTCGGGACGCTGATCAACGACAAGCTGGTGAAGCACTTCGACAACATCATGAACACCGGCTTCACCGCCGCGATGGAAAAGGACCTTGACGACATCGAGGACGGCGAGCGGCAGTGGACCGAGGTGCTGAAGGCCTTCCACGACCATTTCGTCCAGGACCTCGACAAGGCCAAGGAGGAGATGGAGAGCGAGAAGGGGCAGGAGGCGTCGGGAGAGGTCTGTCCCAAGTGCGGCAAGCCCATGATGGTCCGGTGGAACAAGTACGGCCGGTTCCTGGGCTGCGCGGGCTTCCCCGAGTGCAAGAACACGAAATCGCTGCCGTCCGAGGAGGCCAAGGGCGAGAAGTGCGACCAGTGCCAGTCGCCGATGGTGATCAAGTCGGGCCGGCTGGGCCGGTTCCTCGCCTGCACGCGGTACCCCGACTGCCGCGGGACCCGGTCGCTTCCGCGCGGAAACAAGCGGCTGGAGATTCCCAAGGACTGGAAGGAAGACTGCGAGAAGTGCGGCAAGCCGTTCCGGATCCGGTACGGCCGGCGGGGCGGGTTCATCGCCTGCAGCGGCTATCCCGACTGTAAGAACACGCGCCGGTTCCCCAAGGAGTGGTACAAGGACATCAAGCCGGATGGAGAGTCCGCCACGCCTGAGGCGGCTCCGCCGTCCGACGACTCCGCCGAGGCCTCCGAGACCGAGGGCGGCGACACCCCCGAGTAGCCTGCCCGGAACAAAAAAGACGGTCTTTTTTGTTCCTGTTCACCAAGTAAACAGTCGATGAAGCGAGCGATCCTGGTCACGGGAACCGATACCGGCGTGGGGAAAACCCTGGTCGCCGGCGGGATCGCCGCCGCGCTGGCCCGCCGCGGGGTCGACGTCGGAGTCATGAAGCCGTTCGCCACCGGCGCCGTGAGGGTGGGGGGACGGCTGGTTTCCGACGACGCCCGGTTTCTCCAGCAGGCTTCCGGAGTGGAAGACCCCCTCGACCTCATCAACCCGAGCTGCCTTCGGCCGCCTCTCGCCCCCTCGATGGCCGCGAAAGCAGCGAAGACACGAATTGATCTGAAGGCCGTCGAGTCGGCCTGGCGCACCCTGAAGGCCCGCCATTCCGCTATGATTGTCGAAGGGATCGGAGGGCTGCTGGTCCCACTGGTCACTGGGTGGACGGTCGCCGACCTGGCCCGCCGGTGGAAGCTCCCGCTGGTCATCGTCACCCGTCCGGCTCTCGGAACCCTCAATCACACGAAGCTCACCGTCCTCGCTGCCCGGGCCTACGGACTGAAGATCGCCGGCCTGGTGATCAACTCGGCGGTCCAGGCTCGCCGGGGCCTGGCCGAACGGCTCAATCCCGCGGCGCTCGCGGAAGAAACCGGGGTGCCGATCCTGGGAGAGATCCCGTTCCGCCGCCGGTTGCCGATTCGTCATCCCGCCTTCGCCCGAGTGGCGGCGCGTCTTTGGCCTCAATAGAATTGAAGTTCAGGCCGATCTAAGAGGCAGAGTGGTGAAGGGATGATCCGATGAAAATCCTCGTCTTCGCGCTGCCCCTGTTCCTGCTTCCGGCCGCCGCGGCCTGGGCCGACGACCTGGGGTTGCCGACCCGGATGGCGCTCGACGAAGAGCCCGCCCGTCCGCCGCAGCAGGACCTCGAGCTGGAGAAGCAGCGGCCCGACGACACCTCGTCGCTGACGCCGATGGAGTTCATCTACCGCCACAGCGAGCTGGAAGCGGGCGCGATGTACACGGACTTCGACAACGACCTTAAGCTCAAGTCCCACCTCGGCTACTACGTGAGATGGGGCGTCGAGATCCTTCCCCACCTGTCGCTCCACGCGACCTATCGCTTCAACACCTTCGGGAGCGGACCGGGCGACGACATCCGCGTCCAGGCGTTCCTGATCGGCGCGTCGTACCACATCCCGATCGTGCGCGACTTCGCGTTCGTCGGCGGCCTGTCGGTCGGTCCCTCGTGGTGGGATTCGTCGCTGTTCAAGAGCGAGGTCGGGTTTACGTTCTCGGCCGAAGTAGCGCTGACGGCCCGGCTCTACGAGATGCTGCGGCTCAAGGCCGGCGTCGTGCTGGACGGCGTGAGCACCGACTTCCGCGGTGCGTCGGGAATGTCGACGAACCTATCCTATCTCTTCGGGCTCGAGATCGGTCTGTAGGCCCTCGATGGTGAGCGTGAACTCGCCGCGCGGCTCCTCGTTCTTGTACCGCTCCGCCGCCTTCGAAATCGTCGTCCGCCAGACCTCTTCGTGGAGCTTCGTCAGCTCGCGGCAGACGGTGAGCCGCCGGTCTCCCAGCACCGTCAGCATGTCCTCGAGCGTCGCCGCGACCCGGTAGGGGGACTCGAAGACGATGAGGGTGACGCCGAGCGCCGCGACGGCTTCGAGCGCCTTGCGCCGCTTTCCCGGCTTGCGCGGCAGGAAGCCGGCGAAGTGGAAGGCGTCGGCGCCGAATCCCGACACGCTTGCCGCGACCGCGACCGCCGACGCCCCGGGCACGGGGACGACCTTCACGCCGGCGGCGAAGGCGGCGTCGACCAGCCGGGCGCCCGGATCGCTGACCGCGGGCGTGCCCGATTCGGTGACGAGCGCCAGGTTCTGTCCCGACGTCAGCCGTCCCAGGATCTCCTCGAGCCGCTTCGGCGGGCTGTGCTGGAAGTACGCGATCATCGGCTTTCGGATCTCGTAGCGGGAGAGCAGCTTGTGGGTCGTGCGCGTGTCCTCGCTGACAACCGCGTCGGCTTCGCGTAAGATGCTGAGAGCCCTCGCCGACAGGTCCTCCAGGTTGCCGATCGGCGTCGCGAGGACGTAGAGCATGGACGGAATTCTACTGGTCGACAAGCCCCAGGGAAAGACCTCTCACGACATGGTGGACGCGGTCCGCCGCGAACTGCGGGAGCGGAGCGTCGGCCACGCGGGCACCCTCGATCCGCTCGCGACCGGCCTGCTGATCCTCGGGGTCGGCAAGGCGACCCGGATCCTGGAGTACATGCAGTACGACAAGAGCTACGAGGCCGAGATCCTGCTGGGGATGCTGACCGAAACCGACGACGCCGACGGCGCGCGCATCGAGGAGCGGCCGGTGCCGACTCGGGCGGAGCTCGAGGCCGCCGCCGCGAAGATGATCGGCGAAATCGCGCAGAAGCCGCCGAAGTACTCCGCCGTGAAGGTGGAAGGGCGGAAGCTGTACGATTACGCGCGCAAGGGGCGAGAGGTGGAGGCGCCCGAACGGAAGGTCCGCGTCGACGAGCTCTCGCTGCTCTCGTACGAAGCGCCCCGGGCCCGGTTCCGGATCCGCGGTGCGAAGGGGCTCTACGTCCGCTCGATCGCGCGCGACCTCGGGGGCCACGTGACGGCGCTGCGCCGCACGGCGTGCGGCCCGTTCCGCGTGGAGGACGCGAGCCCGGAGCTCCTGCCGATGGACGTCGCCCTCATGCACCTTCCCGAGGTGCGCCTCACGACGGAGGAGCTGCACGACTTCGAGAACGGCCGCACGGTCGCACGGGAAGTGGAGCCGCTGGTCCGGGTCTACTGCGGTCCGCGATTCGTGGGGATCGGCGAGCGGTCCGGAAGCTCGATGAAGCCTCGGAAGGTCCTGCAGACCTGAGTAACAAAATTGCGACGCAGGACTGTTACTCGAGGGGGGCGACGGTGACGCCGCGCTCGGAGAGGAATTCGAGGGCGCGCTCGATGTTCTTCTTCGCGCCGAGGAGCTCGACGTCGAGCCACGCGCCCTTGTCGGTGATCCGGCCGCGGATCATGTTGTAGCTGACGCCGAAGTCGTGGGAGAGCTTGGTCATGATGGGTTCCCCCACGATCTTGGCGGGGAACGTCATCTTGAACCGCTCCGACTTTTTGGCGTCCTTGGCCGTCATGGAAACAGGAGCTTAGCCCCCGCCTGCCGGGAGGGTCAAGCAGATTTTTGAACGCGCCGCCGGGCTCCTAGCGGTAGACCCGGATGCCCGCGGAGCCGCGCGGAGAGGAGTGGTAGCCCCATCCCCATCCGTAGCCGTACGACACGCCGAACCCGACGCCCACGCCGTAGTACGGGTAATAGGGATAGCCGTATCCGTAGTAGTACGACGGCGGGTACGCGTAGTAGTAGTCGTCGACCACCACCTGGGCCGTCTCCTTCCGCTCCGAGGCGATCATCTTCTGGACGACCGGATCGGAGACGCCGGCCTTCTTGAGGGCCACGAGATCGTCCGTCGAGAGCGGGGACGCCCCGCGCTTTTCGATCATCTCGACGACCACCGGCTCGGAGACTCCGGCGCCGGCGAGCCGCTCCACTTCCTCCCGGGAGAGGGGCGGTTCCGGCGGAGCGATGCGGCGCACCGCATAGCCTTCGTAATAGCAGCCGGAGAGCCCGACCACGACCAGGACGCACAGCAACTTTCTCATACTTTAAGTATATCGCTGCTCGAAGATTGAAGTCAATGCGGCCCGTCTCGCGCAAATTCGACTTGCGGGTTCCCTCCGCGTGATGGCACGATAGGCCCCTTCATGACTGAACTGGTCCGCACCGACCGCCTGACCCGGCGGTACGTCATGGGCGAGAACGTACTTTCCGCCCTGGACGGGGTCACGCTGACCTTCGAGCAGGGTGAAGTCGCCGTCATCGTGGGCCGCTCGGGCAGCGGGAAGTCGACCCTTCTCCAGCTGCTGGGGGGGCTGGACCGGCCCACGTCGGGCGAGGTCTACGTCCGCGGCAAGCGGCTGGCGGAGACTACGGAGGACGAGCTGGCGCTCTACCGCCGGCAGGACGTGGGCTTCATCTTCCAGTTCTTCAATCTCGTGCCCACGCTCACGGCGCTCCAGAACGTCGAGCTTCCTCTGGTGCTGGCGGGCATTCCCAAGGTTGAGCGCCGTCGCCGGGCGGCCGATCTGCTGGACCGCGTCGGCCTGGGAGGCCGGCGGAACCACCGGCCCGGCCAGCTTTCCGGCGGCGAGCAGCAGCGTGTCGCGATCGCCCGCGCCCTGGTCCACGATCCGCCCCTCCTCCTGGCGGACGAGCCCACCGGCAACCTGGACTCGAAAACCGCGTCCGAAATCCTCGATCTCCTCAAGACCCTCGCGGGGAAGACGATCCTCATCGTGACCCACGATCGCGGGCTGGGCGAAGGGTTCGCCCGCCGGCTGGTGGAGCTTCGCGACGGAAAGGTGCTGACCGATGACCGCCGGTGACACCGTCGCGATGGCCTGGGCGAATCTCGACCGCCGCAAGGGGCGCACGGCGCTCACCGCGGCGGGGGTGATGATCGGCGTCGCGACGCTGGTCCTGATGGTGTCGCTGGGCATCGGCCTCAAGCTCATGACGGTGAAGCTGTTCGACACCGAGGAGTCCCTGCGGATCCTGCGGGTTCATCGTGCGAAGGCCGAGCCGGGGAAGAAGACTTCCGGAGGGTTCAGCTTCGGCATGGACCAGATCGTTCCGATTACCGACAAGGACCTGGACGATATCCGCAAGGTGCCGGGGGTTGCCGCGGCGTGGCCCCAGCTGGGCATGTACCTTCGCGTCGCGAGCGATGGGATCAAAGAGTCCATGACGATGCCGGTCGAAGCCATCCCGCCGGAGGAAGAGAGGCGGTTCGCATCCCTCCTCGCGGCGGGATCGATGTGGAAGGGGCCCGACGAACAGTCCTGCTTCCTGCCTCGGGAGTTCGTCGAGACGTGGTTGAAGTCGAAGCCGGAGGAGGCCGTCGGCCGCAAGGTCACGTTCAGCGGCTTCTTCCAGGAGGAGGGCGGGTCGTCCGAGAAGGATGTGTTCACGGTCGCGGGAGTGCTGAAGGACGATGCCTTCAGCTTCCTGGGCCGCCCCATTTATGTGCCGCTGGGGACCGGCCTCTCCCTGCGCGAGCGGAAGGCGTCGCACCCGATGCTCCCGTCCAAGAAGGGAAGCTATCTATTCGCGGAGCTGCGGATCAGCGACCCGCGCCAGGCGGAGTCGGTGGCCGCCCGGCTCAAGAACCTGGGCTTCAACCCCCTCAGCGCCGTCGAGCTGCTCAAGAAGATCAACATCCTGTTTTTCGTCGTCGAAGGCATCATGGCGTGCATCGGAGCGATCGGTCTTGTCGTGTCACTCTTCGGGATCGCCAACACGATGGCCATGGCCGTCCTTGAACGGACGCGGGAGATCGGTATCATGAAGGCGCTCGGCGCGCGCAACGGCGACATCGGCCGCCTCTTCCTGGCGGAAGCGGGGGCGATCGGCGCCCTGGGAGGCCTCGTCGGGCTGGCGGGAGGCGCGCTGACCGGAAAGCTGCTGAACATGATCGCCCACCCGTTGTTCGATCTCCCGGAGAACGTCAACCTGTTCCACGTGTCGTTCTGGCTGGCGGCGGGGTCGGTGCTGTTCGCCGTCGTCGTGAGCATCCTGGCGGGCTGGCTGCCCGCCCGCCGGGCCGCGCGGATGGAGCCCGTCGCCGCCGTGAGGTACGAATGAGAATCGCCGCTCTCCTCGCCCTGATCCTGCTCGGCCAGGAGCCCGCCCGCACCGGCGTCGCGATCGAGCGGACCGTCCGCCGCACGACCATCGACTGGCTGGGCAAGCGCGAGGAGGTCCAGCGCAAGGAGCTGGTGCTCATCAAAGGCTCCAACCTCGCCATCATCGATCTCACGTTCGGGGAACGGCTGATCATCCGGACCGATCTCAAGAAGGTGTACAAGGCCGATCCCCTGGCGCGCGAGTACGCCGAGTTCACGTTCGACGAGGCGGCGGCGCTCCGCAAGACGGCGCTCGACGACATCCGTTCCGCGAAGGCCCGCGTGCCCGGGACGACGGACGAGAAGGAGCTCGAGGCGATCCTGGAGGGATTCGACCAGTTCGCCGCGGCGCCCAAGGTGGAACTCAAGGTCGCCGGCGCGCAGAGCGACGTGATCGTGAACGGCGACCGGGTGCGCGCCTCGGTGCAGGTGAACCCTCAGGTGAAGGCGCCCGGGTGGGTCGAGGCGCTGGCCGGGATCGGCGCGTTCCATCCCGCCGTCGCGGAGAAGCTGCGCGAGCTGGGCGGCATCCCGATGAAGGGAACGCTCCGCTATTCGGTCTTTCTCGAGCGGGTCGTGGAGCAGTTCGACGTGACCAAAGCTCTGGAACGCGAGGTCCCCGATGCCGACTTCGAGCTACCTGCGGGGCTCACGCGCGTCCCGATCAGGGGATTCGAGCGTCCCCCCGAGCGGAAGCTGACGACGCCGAAGCAGCTGCGGCAGACCTTCAAAGAGGACGAGGCCGAGAAACCGAAGCCCGAGCCGGAGAAGAAGCCGTGACCCCCAAGCAGCTGGAAGTCCTCCGCTACGTGGAGGACTTCACGCAGCGCAACGGCTACTCGCCCACGCTCCAGGAGGTGGCCGACCACCTCAAGATCACCAAGGTCACGGTGCTGAGCCATCTCCGCCAGCTCGAGAAGGCCCGCCACGTCAAGCGCAGCTACTACCGGCGCCGCGGCATCGAGATCCTCACCTCCACGCGACGGCTGCCCGTCACCGGCCGCATCGCCGCCGGCCGTCCCATCGAGGCGATCGTCCATCCCGACGAGCTCGACGTCCTGGGCGTCCTGAAGCCCGGCAAGGAGTACTTCGCGCTCGAGGTGCGGGGCAGCTCGATGATCGAGGACCACATCCGGGACGGCGACTATGTGATCGTCGAGCGGACGCCCACGGCCAAGACCGGCGAGACGGTGGTCGCCCTGCTCGAGGGCGGCGAGGCGACGCTGAAGCGCTTCTACCGCGAGAACGGCAAGATCCGGCTTCAGCCCGCCAACGGGACGATGGCGCCGATCGTCGTCGACCGCGTGGACATCCAGGGGGTCGTGGTCGGCGTCTTCCGGAAGCTGTGATGGTCCGCGCCCGGCTGCTCATCTCGGGGATCGTCCAGGGCGTCGGCTATCGATGGTCGTGCCGCCGCGAGGCGCAGGGCGCGGGGCTGACCGGCTGGGTGCGGAATCTCCCCGACGGCCGCGTCGAGGCGCTGCTCCAGGGGACGAAGGAGCAGGTCGAAGGGATGATCAAGTGGTGCTACCGCGGACCGGAGGAGGCCCGCGTCTCCGACATCGCGGTCACCTACGAGGAGGCCTCGGACGAGTTCCGGGACTTCGGGATCCGATGAGCGACACCAACCTCGAATTCCTGAAGCGCCACGCCCGGCCGGGGCGTGTGTGCCTGCTGGGAGGCAGTTCGGCGATCGACCGCGCCATCCGCAAGGGGCAGCGCGGGATCAACGAGGGGAAGCCGAGCCTCTGGTCGCACGTCGCCGTCCTCCAGGGCGAGCGGATCGACGGGCATCAGTGGCTGATCGAGAGCGATTTCGAGGTGGGGAAAGGCAGCATCCGGAGCGGCGTCCAGGAGAACCGCATCGACAAGTACGCGAAAGCGGAGGAATGGCCCAACCTCGCCGTCCTCGATTTCGGGCTCCCGGAGAAGGACGCGCAGCGGGTCGTCGTGGCGGGGCTGGATCTGGTCGCTCAACGCACGAGATACGACCTGGGAGGGATTGTGGAGACGTACGTGGCGATGTGGCGCAAGACGCTGGGCAAGGGCCGGGACAAGGACTCGACGTTCTGCTCGGCCTTCGTTCGCGTCCTGTTCAAGCACGCCGGCCTGGATCTCGCGCCCGGCATCGCGGTCCAGCACACGCTGCCCGAGCAGGTCTCGCGGACCTCGCTCCCCCACGAGCGCTACCTGCTCGTCCGCGAAGGCTCCTGAGCAACACACCGATAGCCGAACGTCGGGGAGCGCTTCGTCACCGCGACCTCCTGCCGCTCCCGCTCCGTGCGCCGCTCGGGCGGAAGGAGCCAATGGCCCCCCCGGACGACGCGGACGTCGTCGCCGGGCCGGCCGCTGGTCGCGGTCCATTCGGCGAGGTGGTCCGCCATGTCGCGGCAGCCGCTGCCGATGGCGGCCTCCCACTCCGCCTCGGTCGGCAGCCGCTTTCCCCGGCGGAGGCAGCCGGCGACCGCGTCGAGGTACGAATACCCGCCGGGCCGTGCGGGCGCCTCGTCGCGGTCGATCCAGACGTCGCCGACCCGGACCATCTCGCTTGGGGGAGCTTCGTCGGCGGCGGCCCAGGCGGTCAGGACGGCGACGGCCGCGGCGATTCCGAGGGCGGCGGGCCAGCGGGCGTGCCGCCGCGGGACCCATCGGACGAGCCGATCGGCGACTTCCGCGGCGTCGGGCCGGTCGGCCGGATCCTTGGCGAGGCACCCGCGGACGAGCGCCGCGAGCGCCGGATCGTATCCCAGGAGCTCGGGCGCGGGATCGTTGAGGATGGCCGCGGAGAGTTCGACGAACGTCTCGCCCCGGTGCGGCAGCCGTCCGGTCAGGAGCTCGTAGAGGACGACGCCGATCGAGTACACGTCGGCGGCGCCCGACGCGCCGCGCGCGTCGCCCCGCGCCTGCTCCGGCGCCATGTACGCGGGCGTGCCGAGCAGCTCGCCGCTCTCGGTGACCCGGATCTCGTCTGCGCCCCGCGCCACGCCGAAATCCGTCACCACCGGCTCGCCGTCGCACACCAGGATGTTGGCGGGCTTGAGGTCCCGGTGGACGACGCCCCGCGCATGGGCATGGGCGGCGGCGCGCGCGACGCGCTCCATGATGCGGCACGCCTCCCCCGGCGCCATCGGCCCGCGGAGCGGCTCGCCCTCGACGAGCGCCATCGTGAAGAACATCCGCCCCTCGTGCTCCCCGCTCTCGAGGATCCGCACGATGTTCGGGTGATCGAGCGACGCGGCGATGCGCGCCTCCCGCACGAACCGCTCCCGCGCGGCCTCCCCCGCCTCGGCCCGCAGCGCCTTCAGCGCCACGATGCGGTCCAGCTCGCGGTCCCTGGCCTTGTACACGATGCCGTTGGCGCCCCTCGCCAGCTCCTCGATCAGTTCATACCGCCCGTAATCTGCCAGCATAGAGAGACTCCCGTTGACTGGCCACAGAGGACACAGAGAGCACAGAGCGGAGCTAGAGGATGAATCTCTTCACTCCTGAACGCAGAAGGCGCTCGTTGAAATTGATCAGCAAGCCGACCTTTCTCGAACACGCCCGGAGATAGGTCAATACCTGCGCGGCGAAGATGGGATCGAACCGCTCGACGCTCTTGATTTCCACGACAACCAGATCCTCGACTAGGAGGTCCAATCGATACTCCCCGATCGGTCTTCCCTTGTAGTTCAGCGGTATTGGAGCCTGTCTGATGTATTTCAGGCCTCGATCTTCCAGTTCAATGCAAAGGGCTGCTTCGTAGGTGGCTTCGAGAAGTCCTGGCCCCAGTACTCGGTGAATCTCAATTGCAGAGCCGATGATGGCTTCCGTAATCCGGTTTAGTTCCTTCATCTCTGTGCTCTCTGTGTCCTCTGTGGCCAATAAAGGGTGCCCCCAGGGCGGCCCTAGCCCAGGAGGCGCAGGAGGATCCAGGCCGTGAGATACGGCAGGATCTTCGTGGCGCACTCCAAAGCGACGATGACGAGGCGATCGAGCGCCTTCTTCATGCGTCCTCCTCGAGGATGGAGCATCGCTTCCAGGGGCGATGCCGGGATGGACGCCCCGGCACCGCTCCCCGAGGAGAGGTGCCGCCCTGGCGGCGGTGCGGAGGTCCCCGGAGGGAGTCCGCGAAGCAAATCAAAGAGCGGGCCGGGGGTTCAGCACTCCCCGGCCCGGCGGCGGGCGCCGCAGAGGGCGCGCCGCAGCTCCTCCATCAGCCGCGCCGGCTCGTCGAAACGGGCCGACAGCGACAGGAGGAAGTAGATCCTCCGGGCCGTCTCGCGGACGAACCGGTCGCGGTACCGTCCGTCGGGCGGCCGCTCGATGCGGGTCATACGGTCCTCCAGGGCCTGCACCCTCGCGCGAGGGGTGCAGGCCCGGCGATCCGATGGCCGCGCGCCGGGACCTACGCCAAAAAATTCTCCCGGGCGATCTCGCGCCCGCGCTCGATCAGCTCCCGCACCTGCTGGAGGATCCGCTCGCGCGTCCCCTCCGGCGGCTGCCGGAGACATTCGTCGATCAGCCGGACGACCTGCACCAGCCGCAGCGTCTCCGGGCAGTGGCAGAACACGGGCTCCATCTGGCTCATGCGGTCTCCCCCTCCCGGAGCGACTGCGAGAGACCGCGGAGCGACAGCGCCCGCTCCATGCGGATCATGTGCCGCGCCTTCTCCTCGCTGACCGGCCCCTCGTTGCGGCCCACCATCATCTCCACCACCACCCGGCGCACCCCCACGGGATCGCCTCCGCAGTACAGCCTTCCGTCTTTCACGCTCCAGCTCATCGCCGTGTCCTCCGCCCTGTAGTGGCGGTTCGGGCAATTCCGTCGACGACCAATTTTTCCTGTCGAGTTTTTCCCCTCTCCCCGCACTCCCCTGGTGGAGAACCGGAAGATGCACCACAAAGGCACAAAGGACACAAAGGAAGAAGCCAACCGGCTGTCGCACGAAATACTGGGAGCCGGATTAGAGGTGCACCGGAGCATTGGTCCGGGACTCCTCGAGTCTGCTTACGAAGAGTGCCTGGCCTACGAGCTTTCCCAACGGAAGCTCGGCTTCCAGAAGCAGAAATGCCTCCCCCTTCGCTACAAGGAGGTCTCTCTCGACTGCGGATACCGCCTGGATTTCTTGGTGGAAGGATTAGTGGTCGTCGAACTCAAGGCCGTCGATCAGCTTCTCCCCATTCACGAAGCTCAAGTCCTGACCTATCTCCGGATGTCGTCGCTCTGGCTCGGCCTTGTCCTCAACTTCAATGTCCGTACTTTCAAGCTCGGTATTCGTCGGCTCGTCAATTAGTCCCTTTGTGTCCTTTGTGCCTTTGTGGTGAGAGGAGTTCTTCATGAGGTACGTGGCGTTGATCGCGATGACGCTCGGTTCGACGACGGCGGAGGAGGCGACCGTGTGGGTGTTCTTCTCGCCGGATTCGCCCGATGCGGCGAGGCTGTTCGAGCAGGCGAAGGGGGAGCGGGTGAGGACGGTCATGCTGGCGGAGCGGTATTTCGGCGGGCGCGAACCGGCCGCGCCGTTCCTGGCGACGGTCCAGGCGGCGGGGGAGGTCAGCGTGGTGGACGAGGAGGGACTGAAGAAAGCGCGCGAGCTGGGGATCCGGCGGCTGCCGGCCGTGGCGGTGGTGCGCGGGGGGCGGGCGCACGTCGCGGCGGGAGCCGGCGTGGACGTGAAGGAGCTGCTGCGATGCTCGAAATGATCGCGCTCCTGGCGATGGCCGGCGAGGAAGGGCGATTCTTCGGCCAGCGCGAGGTCGACTTCTGGAATGCGCGCCGGCGGACGGCCGAGGCGCCGGGCGAGCTCTGGTCGGACTCCGCGGCGCCGCCGCCGGTGAGGAGGCTCCTGGAGGCGCCGACCGCGCCGAATGCGCGCGCATACCTGGCGTGGCAGGAGGAGCGGATCACTCGGCTCCGCGCCGCGATCTCGGCGGTCGATGCCGCGCGGGCGACGGCGGCGCCCTCGATGCTTTACTTCGCGCGCGACGGCTGCCGGTGGTGCGCGCTCCAGGAACAGGAGCTGCAGGGGCTGCCGGTGGTGCGAGTCGAGGCCGGGTCGCCGCTTTGGAAGGAGTACGGCGTGACGGTCACGCCGACGCTGATCGTCGGGGCCAAGGTGCTGCGCGGGTACACGCCGCGCGAGGCGCTGCTCCGGGAGATGAACCATGATTAGCCTGATCGTCGCGATGGCGGTGTCGCAGGACCTGATCGAACGGGACGTCGCGCTGCGGCGGAAGCTGCTGCCCGGGGTCGAGATGAAGGACGTGAAGCCGATGCGCGCGTCGCTCCAGCTCGACGCGGGGCCGGATTTCGGATGCGGCAGCTTCGACCTCAAGGCGAGCTTCCGGAGCCTCTTCACCAAGAACGTGAAGGAGGAGTTCCTGGGCGCCGCGATGTCGGCCGTGCAGTCGGAGCTCGCCGGCTCGGCGCTCGTGCTCGCCTGCTATGCGTCGCCGACGGTCTGCGACGCCATCAAGCACTACCGCGTGTCGGCCAACGACATGCTCGGCATCGAGCTCGGCGGCTGCCGGTCGCTGGAGGGGGCGCTCGAAGGCGTCGAGCGCCGGTCGCAGGCCCGGGCGATCAAGGAGTGCCTCGACGAGAAGGCGCGACGCGGGGTTCCGCTCGACGAGGCGCAGAAAGCGTGCCGGCGGACCGGACAGCTGCGCGGGATCGACGGCAAGCCGGTGGCGCAGATCGATCTCCATCGCGATCTCGGGATCCCGGAGACGCTGGTGCCGCCGCTCCGCATCGGCGCGGGAACGGTCCGTGCCGAGGCGCGCGGGACGGCGGTCGTGGAGGCGTACGAGGCGAAGCGCCAGGAACGGATGCGGCTCTGGGTCGAAGCGCTGGCGGATCCGGCGAAGGCGGCCGTGGAGCGGCTGGGGCCGGTGAGCCGGGCGGAGGTCGACCGGATGGCGGCGATGGAGCCGTCGAGGCGGGAGACCGTGGTCCGGAGCGTCTCCGCGGCGCAGGCGCTCGCGGACCTGGTGGCCGAGGCCCAGGCGGCGGAGCGGGCGCTCGAATCGGCGGAGCTGCTGGCCGCGCCGGAGGTCCGGGCTGAGCTGGAGCGCCGGCGGACGCAGCTGCGGAACGAGATCGGCCGGCTGGCGGAGCGGTTCGAGGCGGAGCGGCGCGTCAACGGCGCGATCGCGGACGCCCAGGCCGCGGCCGCCGCGGAGGTGGCGGAGAAGGCGCGGGGGCGCCTGGCTCCCCGCCGGACGGAGGAGGCGAGGCAGGCCGCCGAGGAGAAGTCGAAGCCTTGGGGCTGCGAGACCAAGAGGGACGAAAGGAACGCGCGATGATGCGACCCGACTGGATGCCGAGCGACCCGTCCCTCTACCACATCCTGATGGGAGAGCCGGACGACTCCTGCGAGATCTGCCGCGCCCACGGGCTGGCGGGGCACGACCTTCCGCCGGGAATCACCGGCATGGTGGTCCTCGAGATGGGTCCCCTCGACGAGATCCTGAAGTGCACGTGCCCTCTCTGCTCGCAGCTCCACTTCGAGCCCTTCGACCCCGCACAGGGCGACCCTGATGAGCCGGAGGACGACGGTCCGGAGAAGCGTTCCTGATGCGGGCTCTGCTCTGCCTCCTTCCCTTCCTTCCGGGGGGAATGTCCTGCGCGGCGCCCACCGCGTCGCCGGGACATTCCCCTCTCTCCTGGCGGCTGGTCGAATCGCCGGCGCCGGGCGGGTCCGAACTGGTGCTCGAGGCGTACGATCCGACGTCGTCGGTGAGGATCTCGATCCGGTTCGCGCAGGAGCGGGCGACGGTCGGCGAAGTGGTCGAAGCCGAGGTCCGGCTCCCCGAGGCGACGGGTCTTCACCGGCTGGAGATCGTGCCCGATCGGCCGGGCGTCATCGTGCTGGGACCGCGCGAGTTCTGGACGGAAGGGGCGAGGCCGGTGACGGCGAGGTTCACGTGCGCGACCCCGGGCCGCGGCGGAATCACCGTGCTTTTGAAGGAGTGAGCGCCTTCCGGATCGCGACGACTTCGCGGAGCAGGGCGGGGAGATCGGCGAGGCGGAGCATGTTCGGCCCGTCGCTCGGGCCCTGGTCGGGATTCTCGTGGACCTCGATGAAGAGGCCGTCGGCGCCGGCCGCGACGCCGCAGCGGGCGAGAACGGGGATCATGTCGCGCATGCCGCCGGAGGCGTTGCCGAGCCCGCCCGGCTGCTGGACCGCGTGGCCGGCATCCATGACGACCTTGCAGCCGAACGACTTCATGATCGGGATCGATCGCATGTCGACCACGAGGTTCTGGTAGCCGAAGGTCGCGCCGCGCTCGCAGAGCATCACGTCCTTGTTCCCGGTCGACGTCGCCTTCTCCAGGATGTTCTTCATCGCCCAGGGATCCATGAACTGGCCCTTCTTGATGTTCACCGCGCGGCCGGTCTTCGCGGCGGCGACCACGAGGTCGGTCTGGCGGCAGAGCATCGCGGGGATCTGGAGGACGTCGACCACCTTCGCGACCGCCTTCGCCTCCTCGGGGGAGTGGACGTCGGTGAGCACGCGGAGGCCGGTCTGCTTCTTGACCTTGGCGAGGATGCGGAGCCCTTCCTTCAGGCCCGGGCCGCGGTAGGTCTTGCCCGACGTGCGGTTGGCCTTGTCGTACGAGCTCTTGTAGATGTAGTCGACGCCCGCGTCCGCGCAGATCTCGGAGATCGCCTTCGCGTGTCTGAGCGCATGGGCTTCGGATTCGATCACGCACGGACCGCCGATGAAGAAGAGGGGAGTCATTAGGTTCCGTCGATCCGGTCGTTGATCTCTTTGAAGGTGTGGCCCATTTTGTCACGCTTGTCGCGCAGATACTTGCGGTTGTGCTCGTTGGGCGGGATTTCGATGGGCACCTGCTCGGCGATCTCGAGGCCGTAGCCGGCGATCGAGTGCATCTTCTTGGGGTTGTTGGTGAGGAGCCGCATCCGGCGGACGCCGAGGTCGTAGAGGATCTGCGCGCCGGTCCCGTACTCGCGGACGTCGGCGGGGAGGCCGAGCTTCAGGTTGGCCTCGACGGTGTCGTGGCCCTCGTCCTGGAGCTTGTACGCCTTGAGCTTCTGGATCAGGCCGATGCCGCGGCCTTCCTGCCGGATGTAGAGGAAGACGCCGCGCTTCTCGCGGGAGATGAGGGCGAGCGCGGCTTCCATCTGCTCGCCGCACTCGCAGCGGAACGAGTGGAAGATGTCGCCCGTGAGGCATTCGGAGTGGACCCTGACGGTGACGGGCTCGTTCTGCACTACCGTCTCGCCGTTCTTGTGGGTGCCGATGTCGCCCACGCAGAGGGCGATGTGGAGATATTCGTCGACCTTCGACTTGTAGAGGTGGACGCGGAACGTGCCGAACCGCGTCGGAAGGTCGGTCTCGACGACCTTCTCGATGAGCCGCTCCTTGTGGCGGCGGTACTCGATCAGCTGGGCGATGGTCGCGGTCTTCAGCCGGTGTTTTCCGGCGAACTCGAGGAGGTCGGGCAGCCGCGCCATCGAGCCGTCTTCCTTGAGGATTTCGATGATGACCGCCGCGGACTTGAGGCCCGTGAGGCGGACGAGGTCGACGGAGCCTTCCGTGTGGCCGGCGCGGACGAGGACGCCGCCGCTGCGGGCCCGGAGCGGATGGATGTGGCCGGGGCGGGCGAGGTCGCTGGGCCGGCACCGGTCGTCGATCGCCGTCAGGATGGTCTTCGCGCGGTCGAAAGCCGACGTGCCGGTCGAGATGCCGGCCGCGGCGTCGATCGTCACGGTGAAGTTCGTGCCGTGCTTCGAGGTGTTGTCCAGGGTCTGGAGGCCGAGTCCGAGGCTGTCGCACTTCTCCTCGGTCAGGGCGAGGCAGAGCTCGCCGCAGGCGTTCCGGACCATGAAGTTGACGGCTTCGGGGGTGACCCGCTCGGCCGCCATCACGAGGTCGCCCTCGTTCTCCCGGTTCTCGTCGTCCACCAGGACAACCATGCGTCCCGCGCGGAGCTCGTCGAGAACCTCCGGAATCGTCGCAAATTGGCTCATCAAGTCGCTGATCTTAGCTCGAGCGGAAGTGCGGAGTCAATCCCGTCGCAAGGGATTGTGGATAAGGATGTTGCGTCAGCGGAGGCGGACGTCGAGCTTGGAAACGACGCGGCCGCCGCGGGCATGGGAGAGGGCGATGTTGAGGGCGGCCCGGGCGGCGTTGTCGTCGGAAACGCGGCCTTCGATGATGATCTCACGGCCCTCGCAGGAGACGCGGACATCGATGAACCGCCGGGCGGGGTCCTCCCGGAGGCGCCACATGATATTGCGGGTGATCTCCTGATCGACGCCCGCCTGCTCGGAGGAGGTCTTCGTGCCGCACGCCGGGCCGAGCAGGGCGATCACGATCAGCAGGGGCCAGGACCTACCCACGATTGGCTTCCTCCAGGCGGTGCATGCGCTCGATGGGCGCCGCCACCACTATTGTATCCCCGCCCTGGATCCTCGATTCGGGATCCGGCAGCGCCGCCCCGCCCGTGCCCTTCTTGTGGAGGACCACCGTGACGCCGAAGTCCTTCTGCAGCGTCCAGACCGTCTGGGACGGCAGCTTGAAGATCCGGAGGTCCGCAACGTGGATCGTCTGGCCGTCGAGCTGGAAGCACTGGTGGACCGACCGGCCCGTGACGGCGGCCACGAAGGCGGGGGCGGACACCTGGGAGGTGGAGATCACCGGCATGTGGAACTGGGACGCCACCTTTTTCGCCAGCGTCTCGTCGAACAGGCGGAGCACGACCCGGATCTCCGGCTTGATCTCCCGGGCCGTGAGGGCGGTGTCGAGGTTCGTCAGGTCGTCGTCCGTCGCCAGGATGATCGCCCGGGCGTGCTCGATGTTGGCCAGCAGGAGGTTCTTCTTCAGCCGGGCCTCGCCGATCAGGACCGGGACCCCCACGTCCTGCATCTCCTCGACGAACATGGCTTCCGGATCCTTCTCGATCGCGATCACCGACTCCTTGGCCTCCAGGAGCTCGTGGGCGATCCGGTATCCCACCCGGCCCAGCCCGCACAGCACGATGTGGTTGCGGTAGGTCGACGCTTCCATGATCCACCACTCCTGAAGTTTCCGCTTCCGGGCGAAGATGAGATATCCGAGCCGCACGACGCTGTCCGCCACCGCGCCCAGGCCGACGATCGGGATGATGAAAAAGAGAAGCTGGTTGTACCACTGGTGTTCCGGCCACTCCAGGTTGGGCTGGACGAAGATGAGCATGTAGACCCCGAAGCACGCCTTCCCGTAGGGGATGCTCATCGTCTTCGAGAACAGCGCCCCGCCCAGGATCACGAGCGCACCGAAGACGACGAGCGGCCAGCGGAACTCCTTGAGCATGTAGCGGGCCCGGCCCAGGAGTTTGCGCAGGGGATGGGGCGACATGTCAGGGAGAATTATAGTGGATGTTCCCTGAACCCTCGTTCACCATTTTCGTTTGTCGTCCGTAGTATTTCTGGTACCCTGAGAAATCCGCCTTCTACGGAGGACCGCATGGATCCGCTGGCTACTGCCTTTCCTGGCGACAAGGGCGACATGGAGTCGATCCAGAAGCTGAAGTCCGCCTACGACACCCTGAAGAAGGAAATGCACCGGGTGATCGTCGGCCAGGAACGGGTCCTCGACGAACTCCTCACGTGCATCTTCTCCAAGGGCCACGCCCTCCTGGTGGGCGTCCCGGGCCTCGCCAAGACCCTCATGATCCGGACCCTCGCGCAGACCCTTTCGCTCTCCTTCAGCCGGGTCCAGTTCACCCCCGACCTGATGCCGAGCGACATCACCGGCACCGAGGTCATCGACGTCGACAAGGCGTCCGGCGAGCGGGCCCTCCGCTTCATCAAGGGGCCGATCTTCGCCAACGTGCTGCTCGCCGACGAGATCAACCGCACGCCGCCCAAGACGCAGGCCGCGCTTCTCGAGGCGATGCAGGAGCTCCAGGTGACCGTCGGCGGCAAGCGCCACGCGCTGCAGCATCCGTTCTTCGTGCTGGCGACCCAGAACCCGATCGAGCAGGAAGGCACCTATCCGCTGCCCGAAGCCCAGCTCGACCGCTTCATGTACATGATCCGGGTGGGCTATCCCACCGAGCAGGAAGAGCTCGAGATCATGAAGCTCACCACCACGGTCTTCGAGCACAAGCTCTCGACCGTGCTGTCGGGCGAGGAGATCCTTCGGCTGCAGGACCTGGTCCGCCGCGTGCCCGTGGCCGACCACGTGATCCGCTACGCGATGGCGCTGGCCCGCGCCACGCGCGTCTCCGAAGGCGGCGTGCCCGACTTCGTGAAGGAGTGGGTCCACTGGGGCGCCGGCCCGCGCGCGAGCCAGTACCTCATCATCGGCGCCAAGGCCCACGCCGTCCTCCAGGGCCGCTACTACGTCACCATCCAGGACGTGAAGGCGATCGCCCACCCCGTCCTGCGCCACCGCATCGTCACGAACTTCACCGCCGAGGCCGAAGGCGTGACCCCGGACAAGATCGTGGACAAGCTCCTCGAGGTCATTCCCGCCAAGGAGGCCGGCCTCGAGAAGGACCAGGCGCTGCCCAAGGTGACCGGCGCGTAGGACGACCCCGGGTCCCGGATCGGTAATTCGTTATGGCCGACGCGACGCATAAATTTCTCGACCCCAAGGTCCTCAACAAGATCACGCGCCTCGACCTCAAGGCGCGCCACATCGTCGAGGGCTTCATGGGGGGCATGCACAAGAGCCCCTACCACGGGTTCTCGGTGGAGTTCGCCGAGCACCGCGAGTACGCGCCGGGCGACGACCTCAAGCACCTCGACTGGAAGGTCTTCGGCCGGACCGACCGCCTCTACATCAAGGAGTACGAGCTCGAGACGAACCTCCGCTCCCACATCCTCCTCGACACGTCGGAGTCGATGGACTACGGGAGCAAGGACGTCAGCAAGCTGGAGCTCGCGAGCCACATCGCCGCCTCGATGGCCTATCTCATCCTGAAACAGCAGGACTCCGTCGGAATGGTCTGCTTCGACAAAGAGGTCAAGACCTTCATCCCGACCTCGAGCTCGATGGGCCACCTGCGGCCGATCCTCGGCACGCTCGCGGGCGCGAATGCCCAGAACAAGACCGACCTCGGGACCGTCCTGAACACGCTCGCGGAGCGGGTCCAGCGCCGCGGCCTGATCATCCTGATCTCCGACCTGTTCGACCGCCCCGAGGTGATCCTCAAGAGCCTCCAGCACTTCAGCCACAAGCGCCACGACGTCATCGTCTTCCACGTCCTCGACGAGTTCGAACTGACGTTCCCGTTCGAGCGGATGACGCTCTTCGAGGGGCTGGAGGAATACCCGAAGCTGCTGATCGACCCGCGCTCGCTCCGCAAGGCCTACCTCGAGGAGGTCAACAAGTTCTGCGAGGAGATGCGCCGCGGCTGCGTGAAGCAGATGATCGACTATGTCCGGATCTCCACCGACCAGGACCTCGACGTGGAGCTCACGAAATACCTCGCGGGCCGTCTTTCCATCCGAGGCAAACTGACGTGACGAACCATTTGCACCACAAAGACACAAAGGGGAGCTCCTTGGGGCTTTCCGGCAGGTCCGTGCTTTGTGCTCTCTGCGCCTTTGTGGTGAGATTTCTCTAGATGGGATTCTTCAACCCCGCCCTGCTCTGGTTCGCGCTCGGAGGAGCGATCCCGATCATCATCCATCTCCTCCACCGCCAGAAGTTCAAGCGGGTCCGGTGGGCGGCGATGGAGTTCCTCCTCCAGGCGCTGAAGAAGACCCGGCGGCGCATGCAGCTGGAGAACCTGCTCCTGCTCCTGATCCGGATCCTCGTCATGATCCTGCTGGCGCTTGCGATCGCGCGGCCGTTCTTCCGAGAGGCGCCCGTGGAGGCGATCGGCGACACGGACTGCCACCACTTCTTTGTCATCGACGAGTCGTACAGCATGGCTTATAAGCGGGCGCAGCATACGTCGCTCGACGTCGCCAAGCGCGCCGCGCTCAAGGTCCTCCAGGAGATCCGGACGAGCGAGCAGGACCGATTCTCCTTGATCCCGCTCAGCTCCTACCCCGAGCCCATCCTCGTCAACAGCAACCGCAAGGAGCGGCTCCAGACCGCCATCAACGAGCGGAAGCCGTCCGACTTCGGCACCAGCGTCTACGCAACGATGCAGTCGCTCCGCAACCTCCTCGAATCGACCGAGATCAAGAACCGCGACCGGCGGATCTACATCTTCACGGACATGCAGCGGAACGGCTGGCAACTGCGCGACGAGCTCGAGGCCAAGAAGTTCAGCGAGCTCCTCAAGACCATGTCCAAGAAAGAGAACACCCGATTTTTCATCTACGACGCCGGGACGCCCGAGGCGTTCAACCACGCGATCGTCGACCTTCGCGCCAACGACAAAGTCATCACGACCAAGCGGACGACCCGGTTCACGGCGTCGATCCACAACTACTCCTCGATCCCCCGTCCCTCGGTGAACGTGGGCTTCTACGTGAACGACAGCCTGGTGAAGACCGAGTCCACCGTGCTGCCGCCCAACGCGACGACGCCGGTGACCTTCGAGTACGACTTCGCCGAGGCCGCACCCCACATCGTCCGCGTCTCCATCGATCCGGACTACCTCGACGTGGACGATTCGCGCTGGCTGGCCGTCGACGTGAAAAGCGCGCTGCGGGCGCTCGTCATCGACGGCGAGCCGAAGGACAACCCCAAGGACGGCGAGACCTTCGCGTTCGTGCTCGCGCTCGACCCGGGTCGGCAGGGCGTCTTCTTCTCGGTCGACGTGAAGACGGTCGAGCTCTTCAACGCCGAGGGGCTGGACGGCTATGACTTCCTCGTCCTGGCCAACGTCCAGAGCCTGACGTCCGACCGCGTCGAGAAGATCGAGAACTTCGTCCGCCGCGGCGGCGGGCTCTTCCTCACGCTGGGCAACAGGGTCGATAAGGTGTCGTTCAACGAGTTCCTTTGGAAGAAGGGCGCGGGACTGGCGCCCGCCCAGCTGGAGGAGATCACCGGCGACGCGCCGGGCGGCGGCATCGAGCGGGGCACCGAGCGGCGCATCGCCAAGTTCAACCTCCAGCACCCCATGTTCCGCACGTTTCA
>Ga0134121_10000203_pt1 | contig 70971 bp, 65 predicted proteins | sample KB301_FD_96463 | JGI IMG/M metagenome (GOLD analysis project Ga0134121, IMG submission 96463) | Terrestrial soil microbial communities without Nitrogen fertilizer from Kellogg Biological Station, Michigan, USA - KB3-0-1 | ecosystem: Environmental > Terrestrial > Soil > Unclassified ...
AGCTCGCGCAGCTCCAGCTCGACGAGGTCCAGAAGCTCCGGATCGTCGACCATGTCGCACTTGTTCATGAACACCACCATGTAGGGCACGCCCACCTGGCGGGCGAGCAGGATGTGCTCACGCGTCTGCGGCATCGGGCCGTCGGCGGCCGAGACCACCAGGATGGCGCCGTCCATCTGCGCCGCGCCGGTGATCATGTTTTTCACGTAGTCGGCGTGGCCCGGGCAGTCGACGTGCGCGTAGTGGCGCTTCTCGCTGGAATATTCTACGTGCGCCGTGGCGATGGTGATGCCGCGCTCGCGCTCTTCCGGCGCCTTGTCGATCTGATCGAAAGCCACGAAGCTCGCCAGCCCCTTCGAGGCCAGAACCTTGGTGATCGCCGCCGTCAGCGTCGTCTTGCCGTGATCGACGTGGCCGATCGTCCCGATGTTGACGTGCGGCTTCGAACGGTTGAACTTCTCCTTGCCCATGGCGCTGTCCGATGCCTCCTAAAAGCTGCTGTCGTTGTCGAGTTTCAAACCAGTTCCGGGCAAAGCCGGAGTTTCATGGAGCCCACGACCGGATTTGAACCGGTGACCCCTTCCTTACCAAGGAAGTGCTCTACCCCTGAGCCACGTGGGCTTGAGACACCCGTGGATTCGCCCGAGGCCGGTGCCTGGACGTCCCCGACGGTCAAACCGCGCGATCCTATATCTTCCCCCAATGCGTGTAAAGCCCCTTTGTTCGCTCGCTCATTCGCAGGTGACGGCCTTGCAGGTTGCCCGGCGAGGGCGTCCCGGGAAGGACGCCCGAGGAGAAGAACGTGCATTGTGCCAGACGAGTGCCGGCTTGTCTAGGGGTCTACCGCGCTACGGGCTCAGATCCTGGCGGCAGCTTCTCGAGCAGCCACCACTGCCCGGCCTGCCGCAGCCTCAGCCCCCGCTCCGAAGGGTCTTCGCCGAAGGCTTCGGCCACCTCCTCAGCCTCGCCGCGTAAGAGGAAGTAGCGGAAGCGTCCGGCATGGCGGTCGTAGTCGAAGAGGTCGGGGCTCCACTCGTTCCACTCCACCAATAGATCGTCCCAGCTGCGGCCGGGGCGGAAGCGCGCCGAGGTCTGGAACAGCTCGGCGAACGAAAACAGGATCCGGCCGCCCTTGAACACCTGATAGTAGGCCGGGAAGTGGACGTAGACTGCCATCGACGGCCAGCTCGCCGAGTGGCGCTCGAAGATCAGACCCGCCAGGCTCTGCCCTGGCTTGGTGTCCGTCAGCAGCTCGGCGAAGCCGGCGCTCTCGCTACGGAAGCGGAGGAAGCCGGAGAGCGTCTGGCCGAGCTGAAAAACCACCAGCAGGGCCGCCGCCCAAGCCACCCAGCGCCGCCGGTTCGGGCGCACCACCGGCAGTGCCGTCACCACGATCATGGCGGCGAACGGAGCAATCCGCTGGGCGATGAGATAGCCACCGCGAAACTCGGGGAGGACCAGGTAGAGCAGAGCGACCCATCCTGCCAGGGTGGCGAAGCGGGTCTCCTTCAATCCCCTGATCCAAGGACCTTCCTCACGGCAAGCCAGCGCCAGAACGGCCACCACCAGCAACAGGCCGAAGGCCACCCAAGGCACCCAATTTCCGGTGGGTCCGAAGAGGAGCTCCGGCACCCGGCGCAGTTTGTCCGCAACCGGCAAACGCACGGGGGACCGTTGCCGCATCCGCAGCTCGTAGGCGGTGATGACTCCCGCGGGCGAACGCAGAACGCCATAGGCCATGGCCGCCAGCGCCGCCGCCAAGCCCGGCGCCAGGCTGGAGAGCCAGAGCGCCAGCTGGCGCCAGCCCGGCCGCCGGCAGAGCGCCAGCCAACCTACACCGCCGGCGAAAAGCAGCAGAAACTGAAGGTGAACGGTATAGAAGAGGAGTCCCACCGCCGCAAGCGCCAGCCACGAGCGGGCCGTGAACGGCCGGTCGAAGAGGCGATCCGCCAGCGCCAAGCCACCCAGCGCCAGGGGATAGGCGAGGAGGTTGTCCACGAAGCCCCAGAAAAACGCGTAGTTGTAGGTGAGGGCGAGAGCCAGCAGAGCGTAGCAGGCGGGCCGGCCCGCCTGCCGGCAGAGGGCCAGGGCCGCCGCGCCCACTGCGACGAGGCAGAGGGAAACCACCAATTTCCCCGCGACGTTGATGGGCAGCACCCACGCCAGCCCCGCCACCAGCAGCTTGAACAACCCGTGCGGCGCCCATAGGGCAAGCTCGTAGGTCTCGCGGAACCGCCGCACCGGATCGTTGTACCAGCGCAGGATGGCGGCCAGCGCCAGCTGCTGCGGATAGTCCACCATGGGCGGGAAGGGCGTCACCCACAGCGGCAGCACCCAGAGCGCCACGAAGGCGTAGCCGAGCCTTGATCGCAAAACATCTCCTAAAGATTTAGTTGACATGGCGACTCGGGCGAGAGTATCATCCTAATTCGTTAGGAGGTAACCAACGATGGCAAGAGCCAAGACGGCCTCCGAGCCGCTCACCCCGCTGGAGCTGGAGATCATGAAAGTGCTCTGGGAGGTCGGGCCCGCCGCCGTGCAGACGGTCCAGGAGCACTTGGCCCCAGAGCGCAAGCTCGCCTACAACACGGTGCAGACGATGCTCAACGTCCTCGTGCGCAAGGGCAAGGTGACCCGGGAGCTTCAAGGACGCGCCTTTCTCTACGCGCCTGCGGTCAGTCGCGTTCAGGCCTCACGGCAGGCCCTGGGCGACCTGGTGCATCGCATGTTCGACGGTTCGGCCGAGAGCCTGGTGCTGAGCCTGGTCGAGGCCCGGCAACTGACGCCGGAGAAGCTCGCCGAGCTTTCGGCGCTGATCGACAAGAATGAGGAGGACGGCGAATGAACGGGGTCGACGGGATCATCCTCACCTTCCTGCTCAACGCCCTTTGGCAGATCCCCGTCATCGTGGGCGCCGGTCTGCTGGGCGCCCGCCTTCTGCGACGGGCTCCGGCCCGGCAACGGCACGCCCTCTGGCTGGCGGTAGCCGTGATCTGCCTGGCGCTGCCGGTCGCGAGCCTGCGGCGGCCGGATCCTGCTTCGGGTCCGCCGGTGGTCGCCGGGGTCCCTGCCACTTCCAGGCCCGCGGTCACCGGCCTGGAGCCGTTCGCCCCGGGCGAGCGGCGGTCTGCCCGCTACGCCCCCGCTGCCGGAGCCGCGGTCACGGCCGGCTACGCGCTCCTGCTCCTCTTCCGGGGAGTCCGTTTGGGGCAAACCTGGCGCCGTACGCTCGGTCTGGCCCGCCGGGCGAGCCCCCTGGAAGTACCTGAACGGGCGATTTCCCTCGTCGCCCACTGCCGGCAGGCCCTGGGCGTCGCCGGCCCCCTTGCTTTCTTCTCCTCCGGCGAGGTGGCCGGGCCGGTCACTCTGGGAGCGTTGCGGCCGGCGATCCTCCTACCTCCCCGCTTCCTCGACGACGCCTCTCCTGACGAGGCGCTGTCGGCCCTCGGCCACGAGATGGCCCACGTGCGGCGCCGCGACTACGCCGCCAACCTCCTATGCGAAGCGCTGCTCCTTCCCATCGCGTTTCATCCGGCGGTGCGCCTGGTGCGCCGCCGGCTTGCGGAAACCCGGGAGATGGCCTGCGACGAGGCGGTCCTGGAGACGCTGCTCGGGCGCCGCTCTTATGCCCGGTCCCTGCTCTCCCTCGCCGCCGGCGCCGCCGGCCTTCCCCGGCCCACCCACACCCTGGGCGTCCTCGACGCCCACACTCTGGAGGTGCGTATGAAGAGCATTCTGGAAAACCGTCCCCGCGTGGGCCTGCCGGCGGCCCGCGCTCTGTTGGGAGCCGCCCTGCTGCTGCTCGGCGGGATCGCCCTGGCGGCTTCGGGGGTGACCGTCCGGGCCGTGGCCGCGGACGCGCGCGGCGATCTCCGCCCCTTCGTCGGCACCTGGAGCGCCGACTGGACCCCCGATCCCAAGGACGGCGGCAAGAAGGTGCGGGCCCTCGACCTGGAGGTCCGCTCCGACGGTCGCATCGTGGAAACCTGGTACAAGTACCTGAAGGGGGAGGGCGCTCCGCAGAAGGTGGTCGTCTTAGTGACGGACTACACGGTCGAAGGGAACACCTTGAAATTCGCCGTCCGCGTGAAGGATTTCTCCTTCCGCGACAAGCCGGCCGGCCCTGCCGAGCTGCGGGAGTCGCTGGAGCTCCAGGGAGGGAACGACGCCGTCTGGCGCAGCCTCTCCAACTCCTACGTCGATGCCCTCAAGAAGCGCGGCGAGCCCGTCCCGCCCCTGCCCCCGCCGACCCCGATGAAACGCCAGCCCTGATCCGGCCCCCTTTTGAGTCCTAGCCGTTTTGATCGGGACGCTGTCCCGAACGGGAGAGTTGTCGCCGGAAGCCTGACGAGCCGTCTCGCTTCCGGCGTCTCCCGGCACTGCTCAGGGCTGACGGTCCTAACGCCCCGAGAGCAGGAGCAGGCGGTCCCAAGCCGGATCAATCGGCGTGGCGGCGGCGAGGAGAGCCAGGCCGATTCCGGCGGCGCCGCCCAGGAAGCCGGGGTCGGCGGCCCAACCAGAGCGGCCGTCGGCCAGCCGGGTGCGGCAGAGATAACCGCCGATTCCCTCACCCGGCCGGCGCCGCGCCAGGGTCCGCTCCAGCCAGCGGTGCGCCGCGGCCAGCAGCTCGGAATCGCCGGTGGCCTGGTAGAGGCGGTGGAACAGGTGGGATAGCCCGGCGGTGCCATGGCACAGGGCGGGGTCGAAACCCTCACCCTCGGAAGTACCGGCATAGCGGCCGGCGGCAATGGCGGCTAGCCGGCGCGCCGTGCGCTCCCAATCGTTCCGGCCGCGGGCTCGGGCCGCTGCCAGCAACGCCGCCGAAAGCCCGGCGTTCCCGGCGCACCAGGCGACGTCCCCCTGTCCGTCATCCTCGCCTTCGCGAGCCAGAATTGCGTCCACCGCGGCGTCGAGCAGCGGCGCCGCCTGCGGGACGGAGTCGCCTTCCTGGAGGATTCGGGCCAGCAGCGCGATGACGCCGGCCGCGCCGTGGGCCATCCCCGGATCGGCCTCTCCCCCTGGGGCCTGCGGATGATGCCAGACGATCCCCCGCCCAGCCGGCTTGGCTCGTTCGGCCAGCCGCGCGACGACCAGTGGGAGCATCGCCGCCGCAGAGGTTCGCGGCAGACGTTCGAGGGCATAGACTCCCCACCCCACAAGACCGCCCACGAGGTCGAACTCCTCCCGCCAGGGACTGCGCCGCAGGACCGTGAGGAGCGCCTCGTCGATCTCCGCGTTGGGATCTTCGTCCTCGGCGGAGAGCTCGGGGGCCGCGAGATGCTCGGTTACCCAGGCCACGCCCGCGAAGCCGCCGTACAGGTTGGCGGCGGGCGCAGCCTGTTCCGCCAGTTGGTCGATGGCCCGCTCGAGATGCTGCTCGGCGCGCTCTCCGGCCTCGGCGCGGCCGAGCGCCCGCTCCATGTAGGCGAAGAAGAGGGCCAGGTCCACGTTTCCCCGGACCAGGGCCGGAGCCGGCGCTCTCGGGAGGCTGCCGGAAAGATCGCGGGCAATGGCCTCGACGGCCGCGAGGGCCTGGGCGGCGCTCTCCCCGGTGACGAGCGGAAACCAGACCCCTGGACCGGCGCTCATCCCCGGCCCTGGAACCCGCCCCCAGCGGCTACAGGAGAGACCAGCAGCACGCGGTCCCAGGCCGGCTCGACGCCGCTGGTGGCGGCGAGCAGGGCCAGGGCCACGCCGGTCGAGCCGGCGAGAAATCCGGCGTCCTCGTTCCATTCCAGACGGTCGAACGTGGTGTCGTCGTCGGGCGGAGAGAAGGAAAGGAAACCGCCGATCCCCCGCCCCGGCTCCCGGAAATCCAGGGCGCGGCCGAACCAGGCGCGAGCAGCGGCCAGCAGTTCGGGATCGCCGGTCGCCTGGTATAGGCGGTTGAGAAGGTGGGCGAGACCCGCCGCACCATGGCAGAGGCCGGCGTCCTCCACCCGGCAATTCTCGGGCGGCCGCCGGGCGGCCGCGCGGGCCAGGTCGAGCGCCTCCCGCTCCCAGGCGGGCTCCCCCGCCGCTCGGGCGGCCAGCAGCAGCGACATGGCGATCCCCGGATCTCCGTAGCACCAGGCGGTACGGGCCGGCCGGATCCTGACGTCGGGTCCCACGCAGTAGGGAAAGAGCGAGACCTCGCCCGGCGGCAGCTTCTGTGTCAGCAGCCAAGACACCGCCTCTTCCAGGAGTGCGCCCGCCCGCTCCGTCGCTACGCCGGAGGCGAGGATCCGGGCCAGCAACGCGATCACTCCGGGGGTGCCATGGGCGAGCCCGAGGTTGTCGCAACCATTGGGGAACGAGGCCCGGTTCGGCTCTGGCATCAGATGCAGAGGTGTGTTCCAGGCAATGCCGCCGGGGCGAGGCTCGGCGATCTCCGCCAAGCGCTCGACCAACAGCTCCAAGCAGGCGGCGGCGGACGGGCGCGGCAGACGCTCGAGAGCGTAGACGCCATAGCCCACCAACCCGCCAACCAGGTCGTACGCTTGAGCCCAGGGCGACGGGCGCAGGAGGGCGAGAAGGGCCGCGTCGATGTCCACGTTGGGATCCTCATCCTCGGCGTCGTCAGCGCTTTCAGCGGCGACGAAACCGCCCTGAAGGTGCTCGACCGCCCAGGAGACGCCCGTGTACCCTCCGTAGAGGCTGGGACTCTGCGCAGGAAGGGCGTCGATTGCCCGCTCGAGCCGCTGCTGTGCGATCTCCCCGTAGCCGGCGCCGGGGCGGGCGCGATCCAGGTACTCGAATAGGAGAGCGATGCCCGCGGCGCCGGAGGCCAGACCGGGGCCCCGATTCCGGGCCGGCAGAGGTGCGTTGAGACCGGTCATCGCCGCGATGGCGACGATGGCGGCGTCGGCCTGGGTTGCCGCCTCGCCTTCAAGGATCGGTGACCATGTCAATGCGCCAGCGGGAGCTTCGATCATGATCGGTTGAACCCTCGTTCTATTGGATCTGGACGGGGTCAATGCGGGGCGAGTCGGCCCGGCCGCACCCAAAAACAAGGCCGGCCGGGCTCAGGCCAATCCTAGCCGCAGGGAGCGCTGCACCCAATGCCACAAAGAGAGCAAATGACGGTGCACTCGCTGCAATGGCCGGTGCAGAGGGTGCAGTTTATGGTGCAGGTACAGTCCGACTCCGCCTCGGTGCCGCCCGCCACCGCCTTGAGACGGGGCTCACTGAGGTTCCTCAGAGTCTCGGTGGTGAGGGAGAGCTTCTTGAACTTCTTCTTCATGATGAGGGTCTCCTTTGAACGATGCGGTGGAACGCCATGATCCAGGACTGACAACCTGGACAATCCAACTTGCTAAATATTAGCATAAGACATCGCGCAATATCTACCTGCCGCCATGGCAAAGCGAAGAATCCCTCGCCATTTTCAGGCGACAGACCGAACCCTGACTGTTTTGATGAGAGAAGATGGAGCGGGAGACGGGATTCGAACCCGCGACCAACAGCTTGGAAGGCTGTGACTCTACCCCTGAGTTACTCCCGCCTGCGTGCCCAGGAACATGGTGGAGGCGGGAGGATTCGAACCTCCGTAGGGCGAAGCCCGGCAGATTTACAGTCTGCTGCCATTGTCCACTCGGCCACACCTCCAAAGAACTTCTGCTCGCCGGATCGGGGTGGAGCCGGCACCCGGATTTGAACCGGGGACCTACAGTTTACAAGACTGTAGCTCTACCCCTGAGCTATGCCGGCGGGTCACGGCTCCCAACCCGTCCGGGATCACCCCGTATTCCAGGAGCCCGGAGAGTCTAGCTTTTAGGCGGTGCGGGATGCAAGCCGCGCTGCCGCACCGCTTCGTAGAGCACCGCCGCTGCCGCCGTGGCAATGTTCAGCGAGTCCACCCGGCCCGCCATCGGCAATCCGATGGTGCGGTCACAGATCTGCCGAGTGCGGGCCCGCAGCCCCTTTTCCTCGCCCCCCAGGCAGAGCACTACAGGTCCGGTGAGATCCACCTCCCAAGGCGGATCGCCACCGGGATCGGTGCCGTAGACCCAGTACCCGACTGCCTTGAGGCGCTCCAGCTCCACCGCCGAATTGGTGATGCGCTCGACGGCGAGCCACTCGGTGGCCCCCGCCGAGGTCTTCGTCACCGTCGGCGACACCGGCGCCGAGCCACGGTCGCGGATCAGCACCCGGCCCACTCCCGCTCCCTCGCAAACCCGCAGCAGGGCGCCGAGGTTTCGCGGGTCCTGAACGTCCTCCAGCAGCACGACGAGCTCCGAATCGCCCGCCGCTGGCTGCGCGGTCGCTGCGTGCCGCACCTCGGCCGCCATGCCGTTGTGGGCCGCCCCGGCGATGGCCGCCAGGGCGCGCTCGGACACCACCTCGAACGGCACCCGGTGGCGCTCGCAGGCCGCCGCGATTTCCTCTCGCCGCCGGCCCGTGCGAGCCGCCGACACCAGGACGCGAACGACCTTGTGAGGGCGGTGCCGCAGAGCTTCGCGGACGGGGTGGTAGCCGTAGAGAAACAACGGATTTTGGATTGCGGATTTTGGATTTTGGATTGGCGGACGAGCCCCTCTCCTGCACGGAAAGGGGCTGGTAGCAGGTGACGCTACACTTCCATGATCTGCAGCTCTTTCTTCTGCAGCGCCGTGTTGACCTCGCCGATGTAATGGTCGTGGAGCTTCTGCACCTCGTCGAGACCGCGGCGCTCGTCATCCTGGCCGATCGTCTTGTCCTTCTCCATCTTCTTGAGCTTGTCGTTTCCCTCGCGGCGCGCCTGGCGGACAGCGTTCCTGGCGTGCTCCGCATAGTCGTGCGCCTTCTTGACGATCTCTTTGCGCCGCTCCTCGGTGAGCGGCGGCACGGGGATGCGAATGACCTTGCCGTCGGAGGAGGGATTGAGCCCCAGGTCGGATTTCATGATCGCCCGCTCGATGGCCGAGCTCTGGCTCGGATCGTAGGGCTGGGCAATGATCAGGCTGGCGTCCGCCACCGACAGGTTCGCCACCTGGTTGAGCGGCACCTGGCTGCCGTAGTAGTCGACCGTGAGACCTTCCAGCAGCGACAGCGAGGCGCGCCCCGTCCGCAAATGCTTCAGCTCGTGGTGGAAATGGTCCACGGCGTGCTTCATGTGGGCCTCGACTTCACGGAATAGTTCTTTCATCGGGTTCCCTCCTCTTCCCCGGACTGCGTATTGAAACGCGGGCCGGCAAAGCAAAATCTTCCCCCGCCAGCCGAAGAGCTGTCAATCAAGCGGTCAGGTCCGCACGATCGACCCCACCCGCTCGCCGCAAACCACGCGCCGGATGTTGCCGGCGGTCATCAAGTCGAAGATGGCGATGGGAATGCCATTGTCCCGGCAGAGGCTGATCGCGGCGGTGTCCATCACCCGCAGGTTCTTCTCCAGCACTTCCTGATAGGTGACCTCAGGAAGCAGCACCGCATTCGGGTTCTTCTCGGGATCCGAGTCGTAGAGGCCGTCGACCTTCGTCGCCTTGAGCAGGATCTCGGCGTGGATCTCGTTGGCCCGCAGCGCCGCGGCCGAGTCGGTGGTGAAATAGGGATTGCCGGTGCCGGCCGCGAAGACCACCACCCGCCTTTTCTCCAGATGCCGGATGGCCCGCCGGCGGATGAAAGGCTCCGCCACTTCGCGGATGTCGATCGCCGTCTGCACCCGCGTCGCCACGCCGCGCTTCTCCAGGGCGTCCTGCAGGGCCAGGGCGTTGATCACGGTGGCCAGCATGCCCATGTAATCGCCGGTCACCCGGTCGATGCCGCGGTGGCTGGCGGCGAGGCCGCGAATGATGTTGCCGCCGCCCACCACCACGGCCACTTCGACGCCCAGGGAATGGATGTCTCGAATCTCGTCGGCGATGGCGGCAACCACCGCCTCGTCGATGCCGAAGGGCTGTGCGCCCATCAGGGCCTCGCCGGAGACTTTGAGGAGGACCCGCCCGTACCGTGCCGCGGCCGGTGTAGTCTCCCCCGGTGCCCCATCCGCCATCAGTGAGCCGCCTGGGCCGCGACTTCCGCGGCGAAGTCGTCCTGCCGCTTCTCGATTCCCTCGCCCAACTTATAGCGGGCGAAGCGCCGGACCTGGATGTTCTCGCCGATCTTGGCCACCCGCTCGGCGATGAGCTGAGCGATGGTCTGGTCGGGATTCTTGACGAACGGCTGCTCGAGCAGCACGAACTCGGAGTAGTACTTCTCCATCTTGCCGGTGACGATCTTCTCCACCACGTTGGCCGGCTTGCCTGAGGCGAGCGCCTGATCCTGGAAAATCGCCCGCTCGCGCTCCAGCACCTCGGGGGTGACCTCCTCGCGGCGGACGAAACGCGGCTCGGCCGCGGCGATGTGCATTGCGATGTCGCGCACCAGCTCCTGGAAGGCGTCGTTGCGCGCCACGAAGTCGGTCTCGCAGTTGACCTCGACCAGCACTCCGAGCTTGCCGCCGCCGTGGATGTAGGAGCCGACCGCGCCCTCGGCCGTGATGCGGCCCGCCTTCTTGGCCGCCGCGGCGAGACCCTTCTTGCGCAGCGCGTCCACGGCGTTCTCAATGTTGCCCTTCGTCTCGTTGAGGGCGTTCTTGCAGTCCATCATTCCGGCGCCCGTGCGCTCCCGGAGCTCCTTGACCATCTGGGCGGTGATTTCCATGATTCGGTATCTCCTTGCGAACCGCTCTTGCAGGCGGGTATTTGTCATGCGGACGGACAAAAGAAAAGGTCAGCTCGACGCGCGTTCGACTGACCTCTTCCTCCGCGCCGGCCGGAGGGAGCCGGTCGGCGCGCGTTGAAATCCGGACTCAGGCCGGCGCGCCGCTCGCGGCATCCTTGTCGTAGACCGGGACCGGCATGCTGTCCTTCGCCCGGACCATCATCTCTTCTTCCATCTTGCCGGCGCCGGCGAGATAGGCGTCGGCGATGCGCGACGCGAACAGGCGGATGGCGCGGATCGCGTCGTCGTTGCCGGGAATCGGGAAGTCGATCAGCTCGGGATCGCAGTTGGTATCGACGATGGCGATCACCGGGATGCCCAGCTTGTTGGCCTCGGAGACGGCGATGTACTCCTTCTTCGGGTCGACGACGAAGAGCGCGTCCGGCAGCTCGTCCATGTCGCGGATGCCTTCGAGGTTCTTCGACATCTTTTCCCGCTCGCGCTCGAGCCGCAGCTTCTCTTTCTTGGTCAGCGAGCTGTTCTCGTCGCCCAGCCGCCCTTCGATCTCCTTCATCCGCTGGATCGAGGTGCGCAGCGTGACGAAGTTGGTCAGCGTGCCGCCCAGCCAGCGGTGGGTGACGTGGAACTCTCCCGCCCGGTGCGCCTCCTCGGCAATGGCCTCCTGGGCCTGCCGTTTGGTGCCCACGAAGAGGATACGCTTGCCCTCCGCCGAGAGCTGCTGAACGAACGCCGCAACCTGGTTGAAGAGCTTGAGGGTCTTCTGCAGGTCAATGATGTAGATGCCGTTGCGCTTACCGAAGATGTACTGCTTCATCTTCGGATTCCAACGCCGGGTCTGGTGCCCGAAGTGGACTCCGGCCTCCAGCAGTTCCTTCATGGTGACTTCTACCAAGCGATTCTCCTTCTGAGCCTTCTAACGCTTGCTGAACTGGAAGCGAGCCCGAGCGCCCTTCTGACCATACTTCTTGCGCTCCTTCTTGCGCGGGTCGCGGGTCAGCAGACCCGCCGACTTCAACCGGTCGCGCAACTCGATGTTGAACTCGAGCAGGGCACGCGAGATGCCGTGCCGGATCGCTCCCGCCTGGCCCGCGCTGCCACCCCCCGCCACGGTGACGACGATGTCGAACTTCTCCACCGTCTCCGTCAATTGCAGGGGCTGCTTGATGACCATTTTCAAAACTTCATTGGGAAAGTAGACGTCGAGGGTGCGGCCGTTGACCTTGACCTCGCCGGCTCCCGGCCGCAGGTAGACGCGAGCCGCTGCCGTCTTGCGGCGTCCGGTTCCGTAGTAGCTGACTTGGCTCAAATCGATCTCTCCCTTATGAACCGGTTGATTGAACCGGCTTACAGTGCCGCGGCGACGTCGAAAATCTCGGGCTGTTGCGCCTGATGCGGATGCTCGCCACCCGCGTAGACCTTCAGCTTCTTGAGCTGCTTGCGGCCGAGCGAGCCCTTGGGCAGCATCCCCCAGACGGCCTCCTCGACCAGCTTGGCGGGCCGGCGCTGCCGCCGCTTGCCCGCCGTCTCAGCCCGCATGCCGCCCGGATATCCACTGTAGTGGTAGTAGACCTTCTGCTCTTCCTTGCGCCCGGTCAGCACCGCCTTCTCGGCGTTGATGACGATCACGAAATCGCCCGTATCGATGTGCGTGGCATAGGTCGGCTTGTGCTTGCCCATCAGCAGGCGAGCCGCCAGCGAGCTGAGACGCCCCAGGGGAATCCCCTCGGCATCCAACACGTACCACCGATGCTCGATCTCCGCGAGCTTCGGGCTGTAGGTCTTCTTCAGCATCTCAATGACTCCAGTCGGTCCAGATTCGGTCAGGTCGGCTCTGGCTGGGAAAAGTCTACCCCGCGTGGCGTACGATACCCGCCTTCGCGCGGCGCAAAGGACCCACATGGTAGGGCCGGAGACGAGGATTGTCAAGAGGACTGAGGATCTCAGTCCCGGGAGGCCGGAAACAGGGAATCCACCGCCAACCGGAAGCCTGGAAGAACGGAGGACCAGACCTCCTCACCCCTTCCGCCCCGGCACAGCTCAGTATACCTCCGCTCCTGGAAAATGTGGACTACCACTCGTCCCGCATCCGGATCGAGCATCCAGAGCTCCGGCACTCCGGCATCTCGATAAACCGCCAGCTTGGTTTGCTGGTCCCGGCGCCGCGTCCCCGGCGACAACACCTCGGCGACCAGGTCTGGCACTCCCTTGAAGCTCTTATCCTCCCAATGAGGCACATTTTCCGTCCGCAGGTAGACGACGTCGGGTTGAACCGGCGTGCCAAGGCCGAAAGGGAGAAGAACATCGAAGGGAGCCATCAGGACGACTCCCAACCCGTGCTCCTCGGCAAAGGCGTCCGCTTGCCGGAAGAACCGTCCGGCAACGAACTGATGTTTGTAGGCGGGCGCGGGCGTCACGTAGAGGACCCCCCGAATGATCTCGTAGCGCTGGCCGTCGTCGGGGAGCCGGAGGAAATCGTCATACGTCCACGCTCCCTGAGCAGGCCAGTCCGCTCCGTCTTCTTGCCGAAGGAATGCGTAGGCTGGCTGGGTCATTGAGGTCTCCTTGCCGGATTGAGGCTGCTGGGTCATTCAGGAGCGGTCAAGCCTCTTCCCGGGTCTCGCTGCAGTGTAACAGCTCCCCCGCTGCGAGGCCCTGCGGGCGCCCGCATCCTCAGATACACTTCCCCGCCGTATGGCCGACGTCACAGTCACCACCGCCGCTCCTCTCGACAAATCAGGCCCGACCATCCGCGACATGTTCGCCGGAGTGGCGCCCCGCTACGACCTGCTCAATCACCTCCTTTCGGCGTGCCTCGACCTCGTCTGGCGGCGGCGGGCGGCGGCGGCGTTGAACGTGCCTCCCGGCAGCCCCGTCCTCGACCTCTGCTGTGGCACCGGCGACCAGGCGACGGCCCTTACGAGGAAGGGCGCGCGGGTGGCGGCGGCGGACTTCTGCATCCCCATGCTCGCCCTGGCGCGGAAGAAGTTCGTGCGCTTCGCCGCACCGCGTCCGGGCGCCCTGGCTGCCGACGCGCTGGCCCTCCCTTTCCTCCCTCGGCACTTCCAGGGCGCCACCGTCTCCTTCGGCCTGCGCAACGTCGCGGATCTCGACGCCGTCCTACGCCAACTGGCCGGAGTCCTCCGGCCCGGCGGCACGTTGGTCGTCCTTGAATGCGCCCTGCCACGATGGCAACCGCTGCGCGGCCTCTACCTGTTCTATTTTCTTCACCTGTTGCCCTGGATCGGCCGCCGGATCTCACCCGAAGGATCGGCGTACTCCTATCTTCCCAACTCGGTCCTCACCTTCCCGCAACGCCAGGATTTCCTCGACCGCCTAGCAGCGGCGGGCTTCACGGATCGCGCCTGGGAAGAGCTGTCGGGCGGCACCGTCTGCATCTATCAAGGAAGGATTCCCGCATGACCCAGATCCTGGACGGCAAGGCCGCCGCCGCCGAAATCCGTGCCGAGCTGGCGGCCGGCGTGCGCCAGCTGACCGCCGCCGGTGGCCGTTTGCCGCAACTCGTGGCCGTATTGGTGGGCGACAACCCTGCCTCGCAGACCTACGTCGGCAGCAAGGTGCGGGGCTGCGGCGAGGTCGGCATGCTGAGCCGCAACCTGCGCCTGCCCGCAACGACCACGCAGGCCGAGCTCCTCGCCGCGGTGGATGACCTCAACTCGGACGACGCCGTGGATGGCATCCTGGTGCAGCTTCCCCTGCCGCCGCAGATCGACGAAAAGCTCGTGCTCGACCGCATCTCCCCCGACAAGGACGTCGACGGTTTCCATCCCGTGAGCGTCGGCCGCCTGTGGCTGGACGAGGATGGCTTCACTCCCGCCACTCCCACCGGCATCGTCGCTCTGCTGAAGCGCAACGGCATCGCCTTGGAGGGCCGCCGCGCCGTCGTCGTGGGACGGAGCGCCATCGTCGGCAAGCCCATGGCAGGACTGTTGCTACGGGAGAACTGCACGGTGACAGTCTGCCACTCCAAAACGACCGACCTCGCCGCCGTCACCCGCGAGGCCGACATCCTGGTGGCCGCCATCGGCCGGCCGGCGATGATCGGACCGGAGCACGTGCGCGAAGGGGCGGTGGTGATCGACGTCGGCATGAGCCGCCTCGCCGACGCCGCCGAAACCGAGCGCCTTTTCCCCGGCGACGCGGCGCGGCAGAAGCAAGTGGCCACAAAAGGGTATACCCTCATAGGCGATGTGGATTTCACCCGCGTGTCATCCAGAGCGTCCCACATCACTCCCGTGCCCGGAGGGGTCGGCCCGTTGACCGTGGCCATGGTCCTCTTCAACACCTTGAAAGCCGCCCGGCGCCGCCAGGGCTTTCCCCCCGCATCATGAAAACCGCTGCCATCCGCGTCGGCCTGACCGGCGGCCTTGCCAGCGGCAAGTCCACCGTGGCGGACTGGCTGCGCGAGGCAGGTTTCGAGGTCGTTGACGCGGACAAGCTGGTCGCCGAGCTCCACCAGCCGGGCGGCGGCGGTGCCGCCGCCGTGCGCGCCCTCTTCGGGGCCGAGATGCTCAACGAGCGCGGCGGCGTGGACCACGCCAAGGTCGCGGCCCGCGTCTTCAAGGACCCTCAGGCGCGCCTCGCCCTGGAGTCCGCCATCCATCCCTTGGTGCGCAAGAAGTTCGAGGAGCTGGCGGCAAAGGCCGCGGGTGTCATCGTCCTCGAGGCCACACTGCTGGTCGAGGCCGGCTACGCCCCCGGCTTCGACTTCGTGATCACCGTCGAGGCGCCCTGCGAGCAACGATTCGAGCGCGCCCTCGCCCGCGGCATGGACGAAGCGTCCACCCGCGGCAGGCTTCTCGCCCAGGGCGACGGCGAGCTACGCCGCTGCGCCGCCCACCGCATCCTCGACAACTCCGGCGACCTCGTCCACCTTCGGCGACAGGCGGACGAGCTGATGGAAGAGCTGCGCCGGCTGGCCGCCGGGCGGTGAAGCCCTTCGTCCTCGTCTCTGGCAACCTGGGGAAGATCGCTGAAGCCCGGCTGGCTCTGGGCAGCGATGTGGAAACCGTACTGGCGGATCTCCCCGAGATCCAATCCCTCGACTACCTGGAAGTGGTTCGCGCCAAGGCGCAAGAGGCATGGCGCCAGGTCGGCCGGCCCCTGATCGTCGAGGAAGCGGGCCTCGACCTCGCCGCCCTGAACGGCTTCCCCGGACCCCTGGTCAAGTGGATGCTCAAAGCCGTAGGTCCCGAAGGGCTCGCCCGGACGGCCGCCGCCTTGGGAGACGTCCGCGCCACGGCGCGCTGCTTCCTTATCTATAAGGACGGGGAGAAGGAACTGATCGCCGAAGGGAGAACCGACGGCACCCTCACCCTCCCCGGCCGCGGTACCCACGGTTTTGGTTGGGACCCTGTCTTTCTCCCTGACGACGGCACGCACACTTTCGCCGAGCTGACCGGCCACGAAAAGGACGCCGTCAGTCACCGGGGGAAGGCGTGGCGGGAGATGATGAGGATGCTGGAGATCTAAGTGCGCCGAGGCCAGCGGCGGATCTGCCATCCAGCGAAGCACGTAGAGACGTTCCCAGCCCGTTCACGACACCCTCCACAGGCCTATAACGGCGGGACGTCTCAGCGTCGGCCACAGATTCCTGAAGAACGACGGCCTATGGCGGGGCGATGCCGCCTCTCGCCGCTCCCCTTCGTCAACGTCAGGTTCCGAATCGTCCCGCCATAAGGTTGGGGTTGATCGGGTCGGAATTCCCGCCTCGGAGACGTCCCGCCGTTATTGACCTCTGGAGGATGTCGTGAACGGGCTGGGAACGTCTCTACCCCCCGCCCCAGCGACAGCCGTTGTATTTGAGGTCTCCGCCGTTCCATACGAGCTACCGTATCCTTACAGCGGCCTGCCTGCGTCGAAACTGGAATGAGGGAGAATCCCATGAGCAAACCAACAGCCGAAGCACCCGCAGACAAGCTGGCACAGTACGAAAAGCTCGTCGCGACCCCTTCCAGACGTTGATCGCAAAGGCGCGACCGTGCCCTACACCTCCGTGAACGGGCACATGTTCAGCTACCTGTCGAAGACGGGCACGCTGGCGTTGCGCCTCCCGGCGGAAACCCGTGACGAGTTCCTCAAAAAGTACAAGACCAAGCTGTGCAAGCAATATGGAGTGGTTCAGAAGGAATACGTCGAGGTTCCCGACGCGCTGCTGAAGAAAACTGCGGAGCTTAAGACGTACTTCGCCCTGAGCTTCGCCTATGTGAGCTCTTTGTAGCCGAAGGCCACAACGAAGAAAAAAACTGGCTGATAGTCGGTCCATACACTCAGGCTCCCGACCCTAATTCTCGGGCATTCGCCCTCAGAGGGCCGGGAGCTCACCTTTAGTCCGCCGGGAGTCCCTTTAGTCGCTGGGAGCTCACCCGACGCGTCAGGGAGCTCACCTTAAGCCGCCGGGAGCTCACCGGCACCGCCCGGGGTAGTGGGGTAACCCCACTACCCCGCCCGGGAGTTCGCCGATGGCAGCGGGGCCGTCTTGAAGGGACCCTAGATCTCCACCCCCGCCATCAGCCACAGCATGATTGCCTTCTGGGCGTGCAGGCGGTTCTCCGCTTCGTCGAAGATGCGGCTCTGGGGCCCGTCCGCCACATCGGCGGCCACCTCTTCGCCACGGTGTAGGCCGCAATAGTGTCCACCAATTCGGTGACGCTCTGAAAGCTGCCGGGCCGGATCACATCTTCCGTAAGAGCGCCGAAGAACCGCTCCACGAGACCCCAATGCCTACGGTGAGCAACCAGACCTTACACCGAGCCGCTGTATCGACCCGATGGACCCGCGTGCACTAGATCCCCACCCGCCATCAGCCACAGCATGATGGCCTTCTGCGTGTGCAGGCGGTCTCGGCTTCGTCGAAGATGCGGATCTGGGGACCGTCCGCCACTTCAGCGGCGACTTCTTCGCCACGGCCGCGGCAGGGCAGTGGAGGAAGACGGCTTCTGGCTTGGCGTTCGCTATCAGCGCGTTATCCACGATGTAGCCGCTTGCGCACCTCCACCTCCTGCCCGCGGATCGTTTCAAGCCCAGGGATTCTGGCCGAGCCACTCGGTGACAAACCAGGTATAATCAATGAAAGTCAGCTCTGGCGGCGAGATATGTAACTTGGAGCAAAGGGAGGGGAGCTCTTTGCGGAAAACGTCGTAGCGATTTCCGATTGCATCCCCTCCTGGCATACTGGTGGCGGGAGAGGTACTGCGCAGCCAGTTTCGCACAATGGAGATCGCCGCTCTTGGATCGTCCGCGTGGGCGCGAATGTCCTGGCCCGCGATATCAGAGATGAATTTCTGATATCGGTATTGTTCTCGGTCGAGGATCAAGCAGACTTTTTGTGGATTCTCGTCCGAGCCAAATCGTTTGGCGCCAAGAACATCCCCAACTCCAAAGGCATGTTGAACCGCGGAAGATTGTTGACCGGGTCGAGCTCCGTCTTGGAGATATCGTGGATTCCGAACCTGCAATCGGAGACGATCTTGAAGATCTTCTCAATCCGGCTCTGGCTTCCGTCATCGACCTCGAGTGCACAGCGAGGTGTGAACCCACAGTCGGAAACAGCGAAGATCAGCGCTTCGAAAAGATTCTTGTAGTGATCGTCAAAGGGGCAGTTGATGAAGACGTACTGAACGGGGGCAGTTCCCATGAAGGCAAAAAATCTGGAGGAAGAACCCGAGAGAGCGAAGATACTTGTTACTTCTCTCTCTCGGGATGTTTATCGACATCCGGCGGTGTCGGGGTCCGGACAGCCGACCAATCGCCGCCGTCTCGATCACCCATGACTTCCCTGACCGCTTTGCGAATGGCCTCAGGAGACCGGGAGCCCCGCTTAACGGGAGTAGGAATGTTCCGTTTAGCCATTGCCATGTTCTTGTATCCTCAGATGCCCCTCTCCAACGAATGCTAGAGGTTCTGCCTATTGGCGTCAAGTCGCCCCGCTTGAACCTACTTCCCTGTACCGCCTCGTCTTCCGTGCCATGCGGACCCCGCGCGGACCCCGTAAGGAAGCTCCTTACAGCGTGCCGTCGTGTCCCATACATCCGGCTGATAGCCGGCAGAAGCATCCGGGCTCCTTTCCGGCTCGGGAAGCCCACTTTTCCTCTCGGAAAGTCGCCTTTCCCGTCCGGGAGCTCACCTTTGCTTTCCGGGAGCTCACCCTGAGCCTCCGGGAGCTCACCTTAAGCCGCCGGGAGCTCACCCAACGCGTCCGGGAATTCACCTGAAGCCTCTGGGAGCTCGCCCAAAGCGTCAGGGAGCTTTACCGAAGCGGCTGGGCGGCCACCCAGGACGGCCGGGAGCTCACCTTTGGCCGCCGGGAGTCGCCTTTAGTCGCCGGGAGCTCACCCGACGAGTCAGGGAGCTCACCCTAAGCCCCCGGGAGCTCGCCGCAGCGGCCGGGCGGCCACCCGGGACGGCCGGGAGCTCCCCCTTGGCGTCAGGGAGCTCGCCGGCACCGTCGGGGAGCTCGCCGACGGCAGCGGGGCCGTCTGGAAGGGACCCTAGATCTCCACGCCCGCCATCAGCCACAGCATGATCGCCTTCTGGGCGTGCAGGCGGTTCTCCGCTTCGTCGAAGATGCGGCTCTGGGGCCCGTCAGCCACTTCGGCGGCCACTTCTTCGCCGCGGTGGGCAGGCAAGCAGTGGAGGAAAACGGCTTCCGGCTTCGCTTGGGCCATCAAGGCGTTGTCCACGATGTAACCGTGGAAGTCCTTGAGGCGCTTCTGCGCTTCCGCCTCCTGCCCCATCGACGCCCAGACGTCCGTGTAGACAGCCGACGCTCCGGCCACAGCCTCCTTGGGATCATTGGTGAGCGTGATCTTCGTGCCCGCCTCGTTGGCGTCCTCCAAAGCGAGGCTCGCATAGTGCGGCTTCACCTCGTAGCCCCGGGGCGAGGCCACGGCGATGTCCATGCCCACTTTGGAGGCGCCGAACAGCAGCGAGTGGGCCATGTTGTTGCCATCGCCCACGTAGGCGATCTTGCGGCCGCGCAGCGCCTCCAAGCTGCCGAAAACCTCCATCAACGTGAAGTAGTCGGTCAGACCCTGGCAGGGGTGGAGGTCGTCGGTGAGGCCGTTGATCACCGGCACCGAGCCGTACTTCGCCAGATCGGTTACCGTCTGGTGAGCAAACGTGCGGGCCATGATGCCGTCGACGTAGCGGGATAAAACCTGGGCCGTGTCTGCGATCGGCTCGCCGCGGCCGAGCTGAATGTCGCGGCTGGAGAGAAAAAGGCCCTGGCCGCCCATCTGGGCCATGCCCACCTCGAAGCTGACGCGGGTGCGAGTCGACGATTTCTCGAAGATCATCGCCAGCGTCTTGCGATGCATGTGGTTCTCGTACTTCTGCGGCTGTGCCTTGACGTCCGCGGCCAGCCGGAAGAGACCGGCGACCTCGGCGGCCGTCAGGTCGTGGATCGAAATCAGATGGCGGGGCATGGAATCTCCTGATTGAAAGAAAATCGAAGCGTCACAGCGGGTCCCGCTCGAGCGGCATGGTCATGCAGCGCGGGCCGCCGCGAGCGCGGGACAGCTCGTTGGAATAAAGCGCCACGGCGGTGGGGCCGCCGCCCACCAGGTCGTGTTTGCCGGACAGGGCCTCGTCCTCGAAAAGGATCCGCCAACCCCGGCGCGACAGCTCATCCAGGGTCTTGCGGTTGCGCCGGTAGAGAAGGATCAGCCCCGGCGCCAGGGCGAAGGCGTTGGCGCCGTCCGTCCACTGCTCGCGCTCCTGGTCGATCGCCTCCTTGGAGCCGCCGCAGGGCACCACTTCCAGCTCCACTCCCAGCTCTTTCAACACCTTGAGCAGTGAGCTGCGGAGAGTGAAGGTCAAGTCCTTCGCCACAAGGTCGATCGAGTAGACGTGAGCCGCCTCGGGTCCGCCCGGCAGGATCACCGGCACATGGGCGAGACAGAGGTTGCGGTCAATCAACGTGAAGACCGTGTCCAGGTGCATATAGGACCGCTTACGCGGCAGCTCGACCATGATGAGGTGGCGGAAGGAGGTCTCCACCCGCCGCAAATATTCGGCCAGAACCTCGATGCCCCGGCGGTTGGTGCGCTCGGAGAGACCCACGAGGAGGATCTCAGGGCTCACCACGAGGATGTCGCCACCCTCCAGGCTCGGGTAGGGGAAGTACGGATTGTGCTGCGGCGCGCCGGTGGGCGGCACGTCGATCTCGTACAGGGTCCTATGGTCCGCCAGCGCCGGATGGCGTTCGAAAATCGTGCGAGAAAGGAGCGGCTCGCGCTCCCGGGCCGAGGTCGCCATGGACGAGATGACGACGCCGTTGCCCATCACCACCTGGGGATCGCGGGAGAAGAAGTAGTTGGGAACCGGATAGAGATCGAAGAAGACCTTGCGGCCGGCGTCGGAAATCTCGGCGGGAGTCCGGATGCCCTCCACCAAGGCGGTGGCCAACTCCTTGGGCGGCAGATCATAGAGCCGGCGCACGACGTTGAACGGCGCGCTGTACTCCGCCTCGAGCTCGTCGAGGAGGCGCTTGCGAACCGCCTCCTCGCCGAGGACGTCGGCCAGCAGATCCTGGGCATCCAGCACCTCGACCCCGGCCTGCTCGATGACTCGGCGGAAGCCGTCGTGCTCCTCCCGCCCCTCGTCGCCATCCAGGATGTCGTCGAAGAGCAGGCTTTCCATCATTGACGGCACCATCCAGTCGATCTCGCGCCCGGGCCGGTGGACCAGGACGCGCCGCAGGCGCCCGATTTCAGAATCGACTTGGATCGGCATGCTGTACCCCAGGGAAGGTTTGCGCCCGTGGGACGGACGGCGACGCATTGTAGCAGAAGGCGTCGGCGCCCCCGCCCAAAACCCTCACCCCGGCCCTCTCCCGACCGCCCCATCCCCCTCCCCGGGCGAGGGGGAACCCGGCTGAAACGACCTTGCTTTTCTCCCTCTTCTCCCGGTCGGGGGGAGGGCGATGGGAGAAGAGGGCCGGGGTGATGAGGGGTCCCGGGCGGGGGAGTGCGCTGGGGGAGGGGATAGTGCGGAATAGCGCTGAGCCGTCTGGACAGCCGGCGGAGGGGGGTCTAGACTGCGCGGCAGTCCTTTCAATCCGATCGACTCCGAGCAACAAGGAGGCTCATGCGACGCTGGCGAGGTCGACGGTGGACGGGCCTCGTTCCGCTCGTAATCCTGTCGGCGATCAGCCGGGGAGCGCAGGCCTCTCCTGACCCTTCTCTTCTCATCCGCGGCGCCCCTCAAGAGAGCGCCTTCGCAGCCGGCGATTCCCAGATCTTCAGTGCCGGGCTCGACGCGGGCAAGCTTTACCTGTTGACCGTCGAGCAGCGAGGCATCCACCTGGCCGCCGAGGTACGCGGACCGGAAGGTGGCAGACTCGCCGCGGTTGACTCACCTCTGGATCGCTGGGGGACCGAGCTCGCCGTTCTCCGCCCGGCTGCCTCGGGCGTCTTCCAGATCGAAGTCCACGCCGAGAGGAAAGGTGTGGGACCCGGCCGGTGCGTGATTCGTCTGGACGAGATCGCCGAATCGGCTGCGTCCAACCGGGACCGGATCGCCGCCCTGACCGCGATGACGCAGGCCGGCACCATCCTCCGCCGCGAGCCCACGGGCAGCCTCGACAAGATCCTCGCGGCCTTCCAGGAAGCGCGCGGTCGCTTCCAGGCCGCGGGCGACCGTCCGGGCGAAGCGGAGGCGATCGACGCCGTCGCCGAAGTCACCCATCGCCTGGGCCGGCAGCGCCAGGCCGTCGAGCTCTATCGCGAGGCGGTCTCGCGCTGGCAGACGCTCGGCCGGCCCGAGCGCGAAATGGTGGCCTGGAACGACCTCGGGCTCACCTTCTGGGAGCTGAGCGAGCCTCCCGCCGCCGACGAGGCCTTCGGCCATGGGCTCGAAATCGCCCGCCGGCTCGGTCTGGCCTTCCACGTCGCCGACCTACGCAACAATCAATGCCTGGTGCTTCACGCCCGAGGCCAGATGCAGACCGCTCTCGCTTGCTACCGGGAGGCGCTGAACCTCTACCATCAGCTCGGCGAAACCAAAGAGGAGGCCACGGCGCTCAACAACCTCGGCTTCGCTTCCTTCAGCCTGGGCGAGCCGCAGCCGGCCGAGGACTATTACCGGCAGGCGCTGGCCATTCGCCGGTCCATCGGCGACCGGGCGGGCGTGGCTCAGGCGCTCAACAATCTCGCAGTCCTCTTTCGCAGCCTCGGGGAGATCGACGAAGCGCTCAAGGACTACGGCGAAGCCCGGGAGATCCTTGCCACCCTGGACGACCGCCGGCAGGAGGCCGCCACCCTGAACAACCTGGGGGTCGCCTACAGTGCCATCGGCGAGACGGAGCGGGCGCGACTCTATCTGACCCGGGCCCTTGAGCTGCGGCGGGCGGTCGAGGACCGGCGGGGCGAGATCGTCACCCTCAACAACCTCGGCTGGCTCGAGCGCCGGCGCGGCGCCGCCCGTCAGGCGATCCCACTCCACCAGCAGGCCCTCGAGGTCGCCCTCGCGACTCACGACGCACGCAACGAGGGGCTCAGCCGGGGCTATCTCGGAACCGCCGAGGCAGCGGCGGGCCGCTACGCCGATGCGCTCGCCCAGCTTGACCGGGCGCTCGCTCTTCAGCGCCAGACCGGCGACCGCATCAACGAGGCGCTCACCCTGCGGTGGAAGGGAGAAGCCCTGGCTTCCGGAGGACATGCCGGGGAGGCCTTGCCCTTCTTCGAAGAGGCCCTCGTCGACGCTCGCGCCGTGGGGGACCACGTCAACGAGGCAGCGATCCTCTCCGCGCGGGCACGCGCCCTACGGGACCAAGGCGAACTCGAGAAGGCGGCAAGCGACGCTGCAGCGGCCATCGCAGCCCTCGAATCGCTCCGCACCCGACTGGGCAATCCAGAGCTTCGCGCCGCCTTCCTGGGTTCCCGCAGTGAGGTCTACGAGCTCCGCGTCGACATCCTGATGCGGCTCGCCGCCGTTCGGCCAGGCCAGGGCTTCGACCGGGCCGCTTTCGAAGCGAGCGAGAACGCGCGTGCCCGCTCGCTCCTCGACACCCTGCGGGAAAGCGGCGCGAGAATTCGGAACGGCGTCGATCCGGCGCTCGCGGCGCGGCAGCACGACCTCGAAAGCCGCCTCGCTCTCAAGGAGGATCGGCTCCAGGCCCTTCTCGGCCGCGGCAAGGGCGACCCGCCCGAAAGCAAAACCCTGGAGATCGAAAGCGAGAAGATCCGGGCCGAGCTAGATACTCTAGACACCGAGATTCGGCGGAGGAACCCGCGCTTCGCGGATCTCACCCAGCCGGGAGCGGCGGCGGCGCAGAGTATCCAGACCCTGCTCGGAGACGGCACCCTTCTCCTCGAATACTCCCTGGGACGCGAGCGTGGATATCTCTGGGCGGTCGATGCGACCGGGCTGCGGGCCTTCATCCTTCCCGGCAGGGAGGAGATCGAGAGTGCCGCCCGTGCCTACCACGTTGCCCTGAGCGCTCCCGCGACGAAAGACGGCGACGGGGGCCGGACCCGGCTCAGGCAGACGCTCAGCCGGATGCTCCTCGGCCCGGTGGCCGGCGAGCTCGGCGACCGTCGCTTGGCGATCGTTCCCGACGGGGCCCTGGACTACATTCCCTTCGACGTCCTTCCCGAGCCCGATCGGCCGGGACAGCCAGGGCGGGCGGCTCCCCTGCTCAAGCGGCACGAGGTCGTCGAGCTGCCGTCGGCGTCCGTCCTCGCGGCCGAACGGCGGGAGCTTGCCCGAAGGCCGCCAGCCCGCGAGCTTGCCATCGTGCTCGCCGACCCGGTTTTCCAGCCGGACGATCCCCGCGTCCGACGCAACGGACCGCCAAATGCGGCCCTGGTCACCACGCCGAGCGCTCTCCAGGAGGGAGATTTGGGAAGCCTCCCTGTCCTGAGCCGCCTCCGCTTCTCCCGCCAGGAAGCGCTGGCGATCGCCGCGCTGGCGCCGCCGGGCGCGGTCTCAACCGAGCTCGATTTCGCGGCGGACCGCGACCTCGCTCTCTCAGGCCGCCTGCGCGACTTCCGCTATGTCCATTTCGCCACGCACGGAATCTTCGACGCCGAGCGGCCGGAGCTCTCGGGGCTGGCCCTCTCCCAGGTCGATCCGGCCGGCAAATCGCGGGAAGGGTTCCTACGGCTGCGCGACGTCTACGATCTTGACCTGAAGGCCGACCTCGTCGTGCTCTCCGGCTGCCAGACGGCCCTGGGCAAAGAGATCCGCGGCGAAGGGCTCCTCGGGCTCACCCGTGGTTTTCTCTACGCGGGAGCGCCGCGGGTGGTGGCGAGCCTCTGGTGGATCGACGACCGGGCAACGGCCGCCCTCATGGCACTGTTCTACCGTGGCATGTGGATTGAAGGTCTGCGGCCCGCCGCCGCGCTCCGCAAGGCCCGCCTCTCCTTGGCCAGCCAGCATCGGTTCCGCGATCCCTCTTATTGGGGAGCCTTCGTTCTCCAGGGGGATTGGCAGTGAGCAACTCCATTCAACTCTGGGAGAAATAGATCATGCCCTACAAGGACTTCACCGACCGGACCTGGAAAGTCTGCCAATCCGACGCTCCGACACGATGCCAAGTCAACGAGATCGTTACCTTCTTCGGCCCCGAAAACGATGTGACCGTCCAGTGTAATAAGGACCACCCATACGGACCTGCGGCGTACTTTCCCGAAAACGACAAGAACGGGGAGAGGATCGAGGGGACCGTGGAGCTGGAAAAATACAAGATCACCATCACCGATACGGTGCCCAAGTACCGGATCCTGGCCGCCTTTACAGGCGTGGTCGGGGGCTCCTGGACCGCCGAGGACAACACGGGCGGGTCTGGCGACGGCTAAGACCGCTACCGAAAAATTCTTGGAACAAACTGCGCCGGCACCTCACTACTGAGACGAAGCGACTCGCGAGGCGCGACATCACGGTGACCGAAGAGCCGCAGGCTCTCGATCCACCGCAACGACAAACCTGTATCTACACAAGGAGATACGACTATGGCGCAGCATGCCCAAACCCTTTCCAATCCCGCTGAGCTCACCGAAGATCAACTGGCGAGCCGGGCCAATGCCGTGCAGCAGTTGAGCGGCCAGGCCACCTACACCGTCGTCGCAACCCTCACCAACGTCCGCGGCAAGGTCGAGCTCGGCGGCTTCAACACCGGAGCGGTGGGACGATACGACTTCATCGGGCTCTACAAGGACAACTTCCCGTCGGACCCCAACTCCAACCTCGTCACCTATCAGTACGTCTCCAATGGTCTGCCCCATGAAACCGGCGAGATTTTTGGTCCCGGCTGGCTGGCCGCCTATGTCGCCTTCGATTACTTGCTGGGCAGGTACGTGTACCTGGCAACCGTCGGGCCGACCAAGTAATCGCGACTCTCTGCACGCCCCATCGCGGCGGCCGCCGGTCAGGCCGGTGCCCGCCGCTTTGTTTTTGAGCCCTACCGGGACTCGACCCGCAGCGGAAACCGCCCCACCGCAACCGGCGCGCCGCTCCCTGGCAATCCCTCGACCTCCAGTCGGTAGGCTCCAGGGGCGAGCGAGGTCGAATGAACAGTAATGAGCAGGGCGCCGAGGTCGTTGAGCGCCAGGCGGGAGGCCTGGAACACTACGGCGCCCTGGGCGGTCCGCAGCGTCGCCCGATAGGCCGGGTACTCGGTATCGCCAGGCTCGACCCAGAAGGCGACCCAGCCCGGCTCCTTCGGCAGGGTGAGCCTGCGTACCGGGCCGCCCGCAGCTCCCCCGCGCACCGGCGTCAAAGAAAGCAAAGGGAGATTGGTCTGGGGCTGGCGGTCCTTCGCAACCTCACGAGACAACGTGGCCTGTTTCTCCACCACGGCGGCGAGATCGCGTTGGGTCTGCTGGAGCTCCCCCTGCATCGCCGCCAAGCGCTCCGCAGGGCCTTTTTCCACCTGCGTCCGGGCGAGGGCGTCTCGCGTGGTGGCGAGGTCGGAGCGCAGGCGCCGGATCTGACCCAGCTCCAGGCCGGCCGGCACCAGGGCAACGGCGAGCAAGGCCGCCGCCGCCAGGGCCAGCCGCGGCGAGCGGCTCCACCGGGCCGAGCCCGTGTCGCCGGGAGCGCGAACCGCGGCCTCCTCGGCCAGCCGCCGGAGACCGCGCTGGAGGCGCTCGGCGGCCTCGACTCGCGCCGTGCAGGACGGGCAAATCAGATAGTGCTCCTCGAAGCTCGCGGCGTCCTCGGCCGGCAGGCGGCCCGTCACGTAGCGCTCGGCGATGTTGCCGGAGTCGATCGTCTGATGATCCATGGCAGTCGTCGTCTCAACCTCTCTCTAACTGCGTGCGGGCTCGCCGCCGATCCTTCCCACAATTTTATTCACCCCTGCAAAGAACTTCTGGCGCTTCTCCGCCCGGTCCCAAAGCTCCCGCAGCCGCTCGCGAGCGCGGAAGAGGACCTGAAGCGCTCAGGCTCGATCTCCAGGTCCGTGCAGATCTCCTCTTTGGTGTCGTCGGAGAGGTAGAAGCGGAAGAGCAGCTGGCGATCGCGATCGTAGCGGAGCTCGCCGAGAAGCCGCTGCACTTGGCGCGCCTCCTCGCCGGCCAGCACCTTGTCGAGAGGTGCGGGCCCGCGATCGGCAAGGACAGTCCGATGACGCGATCCCTCGTCCTCATCGTCTTCGAGAGGACTGTAGCGCGCCTCCTTGCGCCGGTCGGTGATGAATAGATTGCGCGCCGTGCTGCGAATAAAACCGGCCAGCCTTTCGGGCTCCCGCACCTCGGCGCGACGAATCTTTTCGAGAACCAGCGAAAGAGTCTCCTGGTGAAGATCGTCCGCCAAAGCCGGATTCTGAGCGAGCCGGCGAAGCATCAAGAGGAGACCGTGGCTGAAGCGCTTCACTAGCTTCGCCTCGGCGGCGCGGTCGCCCGCCTGAATCCGCGTCACCAGCCTGGCAGGCTCGTCCTCTGGACCTCCTGTCCCTTCCGGCGCCGGCAAGGCGCCGAGGATGAGAGGACCTAGAACGCAAACCGCCTGGGACCAGAGGAGGGTGAGCATCTCGGTAGCGCTGAAGGATACACAGCGGCCGCCGAAGCAACAAGCCAGCGCGGGACCCGCTGCTACAATCCCCGCCATGCTCCCCGAGACTCCCCAGAACCCGCTCTACGAACGCTACGCCTCGCCGGAGATGGTGAGAATCTTCTCCGCGTCCCACCGCTTCCGCACCTGGCGCAAGCTGTGGATCGCCCTCGCCGAGTGCGAACGGGAGCTGGGGCTGCCCATCACTTCGGAGCAGATCGACGCCCTCAAGCAAACCGCTGGAGATGCCGACCTGGACCGTGTCGCCGAGCTCGAGCGCCGCACCCGCCACGACGTGGTGGCCCACCTGCGCCACTACGCCGAGCAGGCCGACCGGGTCCACGAAGGAGCTGGAGGAATTCTCCATCTAGGCGCCACCAGTGCCTACATCACGGACAACACAGACGTGCTGCTGATCCGCGAGGCTCTGGAGTTGCTGGCCGGCCGCCTGGCCGCTACCATTCGCGAGCTCGCCGCGTTCGCCCGCAGAACCCGGGCGATGCCGACGCTCGCTTACACGCACTTCCAGCCGGCCCAGCTCACCACTGTGGGCAAGCGCGCCTGCCTATGGTTGCAGGATTTTCTTCTAGATCTTTTCGAGGTCCGTCACCGCCTCGCCAATCTCCGCTGCCGGGGGGTCAAGGGAACGACGGGCACCCAGGCGAGCTTTCTCACGCTGTTCCAAGGAGACGGCGCAAAGGTGCGGGATCTCGACCGCCGTCTTGCGCGCCGTCTCGGCTTCCAGGAGAGCTTCCCCGTCACCGGCCAGACCTACACGCGGAAGCAGGACAGCCAGGTGCTCCAGACCCTCGCCGGTATCGCGGAGAGCTGCCACAAATTCGGTACCGATCTCCGCTTGCTCCAGGGCGTGGGCGAGCTCTCCGAGCCGTTCGACGCCGAGCAGGTGGGCTCCTCTGCCATGGCCTACAAGCGCAATCCCGTGCGCGCCGAAAGGATGTGCGGCCTCGCCCGCCGGCTCATTACCGACAGCCTGAATGGGCCTCTCAACACGGCCACGCAGTGGCTGGAGCGCAGCCTCGACGACTCGGCCAATCGACGCCTGGTGCTCGGCGATTCCTTCTTCACCGCCGACGCCATCCTGGGGCTCGCCTCCCACATCGCGGCCGGCATCGTGGTACGCGAGGCCACGATTGCCGCCCGCATCGCCCGCGAGCTCCCCTCCATGGCCACCGAAACCTTGTTGATGGAAGCAGCCCTGCGCGGCGGCGACCGCCAAGAGCTGCACGAGAAGATCCGCGTCTACAGTCTTCAAGCTCAGGCCAGCGTGGAGACCGGAGGAGAAAACCCCCTTATCGGCCTGATCGTGGGAGATCCGACTTTTCGGCTGACTCAGGAAGAGGTCAGCCCCTGGCTCGACCCTGTCGCCTTCACCGGCCGCTCGGCCCACCAGGTTGACGAGTTTCTCGCAGAAGTCGTGGCGCCCGCGCTCGAAGGGACCACGGCAGCAGACGTTGCGGCGCCGCGGGTGTAGGTCCTTCCTTCCTAACGGGCTCCTTGACGCGCCCACCGGTTCCTGCGATGCTTTTAGAGCGGGCGGTGACCCATCGCCCAACCCCGCTTGGTCTCCCCCCGCGAGACCCTCGGCCGGGGCAAAGGGGTCCTCAAGCCTCGGGTCGTGTGACCTCGTTTCTCTGGAGCCGATGGCAGGCGGGGGCTGGCGTCGTGTATCCGGGAGACGATTCACATGACCCAACTCAAGAAGCTCAAGAAGTCCATTCGTTCCCGGTCTGAAAAGACCGGCGAGAGCTATACGGCGGCCCGCAGGCAGGTTCTACTCGCGCGAGACAAGGCGGAGCCCGCGAAGTCCCCCGAGACGGAAGCCGCAACTCCTCCCCCGCCGACGGATCCACCACCTTCCCCCACCGCTGCAGCCGCCAAGGGCTCGGTCAGTGACGAGTCGGCGCGCAAGAAAACCGGCCATGGCCACGATCACTGGTTTGCCGTGCTGGATGAGTTCGGCGCCGCGGCCAAGGGACACACCGCGGCGGCGGCCCATCTCCACGAGCAGCACGGAGTGCCGGGTTGGCATGCCCAGGGAATCACCGTGGCCTACGAGCGCGCGCGGGGGCTGCGGGAGATGAACCAGTCGTGCACCGGCACCTTCCAGGTCAACGTCTCGAAGACGGTTCCCGCCAACGTGGCCCTGGTGATCGAGGCCCTCAAGGACGCCAGCCAGCGGGCCGCGTGGCTTCAGGGCGCTGATCCCGGACTCGTCGAGGCGCTCGACGCCGCCTTCACGGGCGACAAGCCGCGAGAGGTGAAAACCAAAGGGAGCGACTACGCCTGGCTGCGTTTTCCCTGGGACGGCAGCACGGTGGAAATCCGCATCACCGGCAAGCCCAAGGGAGCGAGCGTCGTGGCGGACAATGGCAACCTCGCCAGTCCCGAGCAGGTCGAGCAGCGACGCGCACAGTGGCGAGTGGCTCTCGATAGGCTCAAGCGGTATCTAGAGAGCAGGTAGGAACCCGGTCGTCCTTCGGGCCCTCTTCTTCCCGCCGCACGGCGAGAAGAGGGTCCGAGGCGTAACTCAAGCACAAAATTCACAGTGTGGTAACATCTCTTCCAGCGCACGTCGTTTCAGCGCCCCTCGAGCTCTTGGACCCCAGAGCTCTCACGAAGATGGCTCGAAACCACCTTACGGAGAACCCAAGCCCATGCGCCGACGGAAGGACTATCGCCGCACATCGGTACTGTTGCAGCTCGCCCTCCCTGTATCGCTTCTCTGCCTCACCGTCGTGGCCGGGTGCTCCAACAATCGCAAGGCCTCGACGACATCCGACCTGAAACTGCCTCTCCAGAGAGGGACGGCCTCATGGTACGGCTCCGGCTTTCAGGGCCACCGCACGGCCAGCGGCGAGCGGTACGACATGAACGAAAAGACCGCCGCCCACCCCTCACTCCCCTTCGGCACCCAATTGGGAGTACGCAACATTCGTACCGGACGCCAGGTCTTGGTGCGCGTCAACGATCGCGGTCCCTACAGCAAGGGGCGCATCATTGACCTCTCCTACGCCGCCGCCAAGGAGCTCGGCGTCGTGGGCGCCGGCACGGCGAGCGTTGAGCTCTACCTGATGCCCACAACCGGTGCGCCGTTGCGCTACACCGTCCAGATCGGCGCTTTCGGGGACCCTGAGCGAGCCGTCGCGCTGCAGCGTGAAATCGCTCGCTATTACCCGGAGGCCGTCGTCGACTCGGACGGCACCTGGCACCGGGTGCAGATCGGCGCCTTCGACGACCGCGACCACGCGGAGTCGCTGCGCCGCGAGCTGATCGTCATCGGCATGCAGGCCGTTGTGGTCTCCGCCCACTGACCGCAGGCGTTGCGCCGGCTGAAGGGCAATCTGCCGACGAGGGCGGAATTCCCTTCCCTTTGTTGGCGTTGTAGAGTGTCTGCACAGCCTGCAAAGGTTCCCAGGAGGGTTACACGATGCGAGGAAGATCTCTCCAGCGTTCTAAGACCATTCAGCCCGACCGGCCGTCGCGGCTGAAATTGGCAGGCTTCGTGTGGGTAGCGGGGCTGGCGTTCCTGGCTTATCTGGGAGTGGCCATCGCCTCCGGGACCCAGGAAGGCGGACCGCGCCTCTTTGGCGGCTTCGACTTGCCGGAGGACCACGCCGCCATTCCGCTCTCCAGGCACCCGTTTCTCGGCCAGGCCTCCTGGTACGGCTCCCAGTTCCACGGACTCGAGACCGCCAGCGGCGTCCCGTTCGACATGAACGCCATGACCGCCGCCCACAAAACCCTCCCTCTTGGATCCCGGGTCCTGGTGCACAACCTCGAGAACGACCGCAAGGTGGTCGTCGAGATCAACGACCGCGGCCCCTACATCGCCGGCCGCGACATCGACCTCTCCTACGGCGCCGCCCGCTCGCTCGGCATGGTGGCCCCGGGCGTGGTGCGGGTCAAGATCACGCCTTTGTAGGAAAGATTGATCTCTGGCGCCTCAACCACGTCTCGTAGATCCCCTTCCAGCAACTGAAATCCGCTCGGGTCTCGTCGTAGTCGTCGAGCCGCGGAAGCTTTCCCGCCATCAAGGAGTCAAAAAAGTCTCGGCTCGGGATGCCGTACTTTTCCTCGTAGAACGCCATCCGACGTTCCAACAACTCGATCTCGATGACCAGCTCGTGAGACTCCATTGCTTGAATACTCCGGATGCGAGCGCTCGTCCGGAAGGGTTCCTCACCCCAACTCAGCCAGAAACGCCTTGATGCCCTCGTCCAGACGCCGGCGGTCCTGCTGGCGTTCGAGGGCGATCTTCACCAGGCGGTCCACCAGCTTGGGAAGCGGGACTCCCGAGAGATCCCAGAGGCGGGGGTACATGGAGATGCTGGTGAAGCCGGGGAGGGTGTTGATTTCGTTGACGTAGAGACCGTCCTCTCCCCCTTCATAGAGGAAGTCGACGCGAGCGAGCCCGGCGCCGCCGATGGCGGCGAAGGCTTGAACGGCGAGCTGGCGCAGCCGTTCCCTCACGGCGGCCGGCAGGTCCGCCGGAGCGATCAGGCCGGCCGAGTCGAGCAGGTATTTGTCCGCATAGTCGTAGAAGTCCCGGCTGGGGACGATCTCCCCCACCACCGCCGAGGCCTCCAGATCGCGATAGCCGAGCACGGCGCACTCCAGCTCCCGCCCCGTCACGCCGCGTTCCACCAGCACGGTGTCGTCGAATTGGAGGGCGAAACGCACGGAGGTCTCGACGCAATGGCGGCTTTCCACTTTCTTCACTCCCACGCTGGAGCCGCCGACGCTGGGCTTGGCGAAAAGCGGCAGGGGAAGCCGCTCACAGCGCTTCACGAAGGCGGCAGGATCGCGCTCGAAGTCGGCACGGCTCACCGCCTCGTAGTCCACAACCGGCACGCCCGCGGCCTGGAATTGCCGCTTGGAGAGCACCTTGTCCATGGCGAGAGCGCTGGCCGCCACGCCCGGACCCACGTAGGCGACGTCCAGCATTTCGAACAGGCCCTGCATGGTGCCGTCCTCGCCCCAGGTGCCATGGACGATGGGAAACGCCACCTCGATTCCCGACGCCAGCAGATGCCGCAACGTCGGAGCGATGGGCACGCCCACCGGCGGAATCTCTTTGAATTCCCCGCCGATCACCGCCGCGGACGCCTCGCCGTCGATCCAGCAGCCATCGGTGGCGATGCCCACCGGCGTTACCGTGTGACCCGCCTCCCGCAGCCCCTCAACCACTGTGCGCGCCGAGCGGATCGAGACCTGATGCTCGACGCTACGACCTCCGAAGACGACTCCGACGTGGGCCATGCGGGATCTCCTGTGAATGGTGTCCCAGGAGGCGGGACGGGGGGAGTTTAACGTGACTGGAAGAAAGCCGAGCAGGGACTTCAGGGACAGCAAGGACAGCAGGGAAGGTCAGTCGTGTCTTGAGTCCCTGTCGTCCCTGTCGTCCCTGTTTGTTCTTCTGGTCCCTACCCCAACAACACTCGCCGCGCCGACTTCACCTCCGGCAGCGCACCGAGCTTCTCCACCAGAGCCTGGCTGGGCTCCTGGTCCACGCGCAGGACGGCGAGGGCCTCGTTGCCGCGGCGGGAAAGGTGAATGTCCGCGATGTTGACGTTGTGCTCCGCCAGGAGAGTTCCCAGTTTTCCCACGACGCCCGGCTTGTCCAGGTTCTCCAGCACCAGCAGATTCCCCTCCGGCCGGAACTCCAGGCGGTAGCCCTCGAAACGTACGACGCGCGGATCGCTGTCGCCGCGGGTGCCGAACAGCGTGCCTCCCACCTCGACGCTGCGGCCACCGCCGGAGAGGGTCACGTTCACGAGTTGGGGATAGTCGCCCTGGGCGCTGTGGGTGGAACGCACCACCTCGATCCCCCGGCTCTCGGCCATTTTCTCCGCGTTCACATAGTTGATCGCCTCGCCCAGGAACGGCGTCAACGCCCCCTTGAGGACAGCCACCGTCACCGGCACCCGCAGCGATTCGTCGAGCCCCCAGACGTCCACCTGCAGACGCTGCGGCGCGGCACCCAGCAGCGAGCAGGCCATGCAACCCAGGGTCTCCCCCAGGGACATGAACGGCTCCACCCGGCTCCCCGCGGCCGTCGGCCGGAAGGGCAGGTTCACCGCCGCCACGGCCAGCGAACCCGAAAGGGCGGCGAGCACCATTTCGGCGGTCTCGATCGAGATCCGCTCCTGCGCCTCGCGCGTCTGCGCCCCCAGGTGGGGCGTGGCCACAACCTTCTTATGGCGCACCAACGCCAGGTTTTTGGGCGGCTCCTCCGCGAAGACGTCCAACGCCGCACCGCCGAGATGGCCGGACTCCAGCGCTTCCAGCAAGGCGGCTTCGTCCACCACACCGCCGCGGGCGCAGTTCACCAACAGTGCGCCCTTCTTCATCTTCGCCAGCCGGTTCCGGTCGAGGAGGTTCTTCGTCTGCTCGGTAAAAGGCACGTGCAGCGTCACCATGTCCGCCCCGGCCAGCAGACCGTCCAGCGGCAGCAGCTCGACCTCCAACCGTCGGGCCGCGGCTGCGTCGAGAAACGGATCGTAGGCAAGGATCTTCATCTCGAAGCCGCGAGCGCGGTCGGCCACCCGCTGCCCGATGCGGCCGAAGCCGATGATCCCCAGCGTCTTCCCTTGGAGCTCGATGCCCGTGAGCTTGCGGTTCCACCCCCCCGCCTTCATCGAGGCGTCGGCTTCGGGCACCCGGCGGGCGAGCGAAAGAAGGAGGGCAAACGTGTGCTCCGTCGCCGACATCAAATTGGCCGTCGGAGCGTTGACCACCAGGATGCCCAGCTCCGTGGCGGCGGCCACGTCGACGTTGTCGACGCCGATACCGGCGCGCCCCACCACCTTCAAACGTTTTCCGGCCTTGAGCAGCTCGGCCGTCGCCTGGGTGGAGCTGCGCACCACCAAGGCGTCGTAGTCGGCGAGGATCTCAGGGAGGCGGGGCCGTTCCTCCGCCGTAAGCTGGTGGATCTCCACTCCGGCCTGCTGAAAGAGGACGAGGCCGGAGGGATCGAGTTGATCGGCGAGCAGAATGCGATGTGGCGCTTCTAGAGCTCCCATGACGGCTTAGCGGACCGCCTGCGCGGCGACCGTCTCCAAAACCTGATCGATCGCGGCAAGCAGCGTCTCGAGATCGCTCTCTCGCACCTCGCCCATGTGGCCGATGCGAAACGTCGTGGGCTTCCAATCGCCATAGCCGCCACCGATCGTGAAGGCGTGCGCCGCAAGCCCCTTGACGATGGCCTGGGGATCGACGCCCACCGGCGGATGCAGACAGCTCACCGTCACCGACCGGGCGCCCTCGGCTGCTGCGTAGGTGCAGCCTCGGGAGGCGGCCCACTGGGCCGTCTTTTCATAGAGCCGCTGATGGCGGGCCCAGCGCGCCTCCATTCCTTCGGCCAGGATGCGATTACTTTGGACGTCAAGGGCGTAAAGCAGCGGGATGGCAGGCGTGGTAATGAAGCCACCCTCGCGGTGCTTCTCGCGATAGCGCAGGAGGTCCGTGTAGAAGCCGCGATGCGGCACCTTCGCCGCCCGCTCGGCCGCCCGTTCCGAGAGAGTGAAGAGCGTCAGACCCGGCGGCACGGCAACAGCCTTCTGCGTGCCGGCGAGCACCACGTCGAGCCCCCAGTCGTCCGACTCCACCTGGGCTCCGGCCAGCGAGGAAACCGTGTCCACCACGATGATGGCGTCGCTCTCCTCGCGGATCACCTTGGCGATCTCGGCCAAGGGAGACAGAACGCCCGTCGAGGTCTCGTTGTGCACCACGGTGACGACGTCGTACTTCTTACGCCGCAGCGCGGAACGGACGACGTCCGGATCGACCGGCTGGCCCCAGGGCACGGACACCTTGTCCGCCGCCTTGCCGATGGACTTGGAGATCGAGTGCCAGCGCTCCGAGAAGGCGCCGTTGGTGAGATTCAGCACGTCTTGGGCGGCGCAAGAGATGACGGCGCTCTCCATGATGAGGGTCGAGCTGCCGGTGGCGACCATGACCTCGCCGGAAGTGCGCAGCACCTTCGGAAGCCGTTCAGCCAAAGACAGATAGAACGCTTTGAAACCCGCGGACCGATGGCCCACCATGGGCCGCGTCATGGCTTCCAGCGCGTCCAATGGGACGTACGTCGGCCCGGGGAGGAAGAACTTGATGGACTCTGCAATCGGTACAGTCACGGAGCACCTCTTCTAGGAGGGACCCACACTGGGGGCCCTCTGGTTTATGCCGCATTGTGGCAAACGCCTCCCCCCGGCGCAAGTTGGCGGGCGAGGTGCGACGTACCCTCAGAGGTGCGTGGAGAGTAGTGGAGGGGGACGGCGCCCCTGAGTCAGGCTGCGGAGCGGCGCTGCTCGTTCTGGATTACGACCGTCGGATCGGGATTGACCGGCGGCACTGGAAGCTCGCGTCCGCGGAGCAGGTCCACGTGGTCTTTCATGCCCCACCTGGCCTTGTAGAGACAGTCCTCGACTGAGCTGCCGATTCCCGAGAAACCCTCCAGCTCCGGAGAATAGAAACCGAAGTAGTCCGGCTCGGACGTCGCCTCGATCACCAGCGAGTAGGGAAGGTCGAGCATGTCGAGGTCTCCTAAGATTTCTTGATCCCTGCAGCCGTCAGGATGGAATGGCACGTGCCAGTCGGAACTTCCTTGGGCCCATGATAGTCAACCCGGATGAGGTTCGGCCATCCGGCCTTCGCATAGTACCGGATCGAGCCCTTCTCCTTCACCAGTGTAAAGCCGTTTCCCTTGAGCAGCCTCACCAGCTCGCTGAATTTCAAGCTCGTCCTCCCGTGGTCGCCAACGGTCCATGCCGCATTGTGGCAAACGCCTCCCCGCGGAGCAAGTTGGCCTCGGGAGGCGTTAGTATCCTCGACAGGAGGGCGCGACATGACTCGAATGCGAGCTGTTCTTGGATTCATCGTCAAGGGCGAGGAGGTTCCATGATCGCGCGAATATGGCACGGTAGGACGCTTACTACCAAGGCGGACGAATACCTTGTATTTCTCCAGTGCCGAGCCTTGCCGGACTACCGCGGCACCCCGGGAAATCTTGCCGCCTACATCCTTCGTCGCGCGGACGGCGACATCACTCACTTCACGACGCTGACACACTGGGAGTCCTTGCAAGCCATCGAGGCCTTTGCAGGCGCGGATATCTCGCGAGCAAAATACTACACGGAGGATTCAGACTACCTCTTGGAATTCGAGCCCACTGTCCAGCACAGCGAGCTTTACACGTAGGCCGTCAAATAGGAGAGCAGCGCCATGCACAGCACGAAGAGCAGCCGCTGGATTTCCGTTCTGGTCTTCATGTTGGCCTGTCTGCTTCCAACACCCGCTACCTGCCATCCAGGCTCCGGCATCGTGCCACGCATCAGGAAGATCGCACCCGATGGGAAGACCGCCATCATCGCGACCGTTACTCGGCATTAGGTTCGCGCCTTGTAGGGACATCCACAAAACGCGTGCGGCGGTCCTTCGACCGGCTGGCCCCCATACTGTAGTCCTCTCCGCATCTCGGGAGTTGACGGCTGTGCACTGGTGTGCATACAATTCGACCGTGGAGTACGAGTGGGATGAAGAGAAGGCGATTGCGAACCTCCGCAAACATGGCGTTGACTTTGCCGATGCGGCAATGTACTTGAAGACGAATTCGCCTTCACCATTCGCGATCTCTACTCCGGGGATGAGGAGCGTTTCGTTACTCTTGGACGCGATTCCCAAGGATGTCTTCTCGTCGTGGTCTACACATGGCGAGGGGAGCGAATCCGTCTCATCTCGGCTCGAGAAACAACCAGCAAGGAACGGCGCGACTACGAGAAGAACACATGAGAAAAGAATACGACTTCAGCCAAGCTAAGCGGGGCCCAGTTGTCCCGATCCCAGCGGGGAAGACGCGCATCACAATTCGCCTCGACGATGATCTCATTGAGTGGTTCAAGGGTCAGGTCCATACTGCGGGTGGCGGTAACTACCAGACTCTTATCAACGTCGCTCTGCGAGACTACATGGGAAGAAAGCGTGAGCCGCTGGAGGAAACGTTGAGGCGAGTTATTCGAGAGGAACTTCGGACAGGCTGAGACACAATTCGGCCGCTATGCGCGTAGCCGCCCTCTACGACATCCACGGCAACCTCCCCGCCCTCGAGGCTGTGCTTGAAGAGATTCGCCAAGCCGACGTAGACCTCGTGCTCGTCGGCGGCGACGTGTTTCCCGGCCCGATGTCGTTCGAATCTCTCACTTTCCTACTGAACCTCGACATTCCAGTCCGGTTCATCCAAGGCAACGGCGACCGTGAGGTGCTTGCCCAGAAGGCGGGCATCGAGTCAAGCGCTATCCCCGAACAGTTTCGCGAGGTCATGCGCTGGTCGGCCTGGCAGCTTAATACGGAGCACGTGGAGCTGTTGGCGAGCTGGCCGGCAACGTTTCGTCTCGAGATTCCCGAGTTGGGCGAAGTGCTGTTTTGCCATGCGACTCCGCGAAACGACACGGAGATCTTTACCCGTCTGACTCCTGAAGACTGTCTCCTGCCAGTCTTCGAAGGTGTCGACGTGCCTCTGGTCATCTGCGGTCATACCCACATGCAGTTTGACCGGATGATCGGAGAGGTTCGAGTGGTGAATGCAGGCAGCGTAGGAATGCCGTTTGAGAAACCCGGTGCGTATTGGCTCCTACTTGGACCTGACGTTCAGCTTCGGCACACTCCTTACGATCTCGCCCGAGCCGCTGAGCGCATTCGAGCCACGACGTATCCACAAGCTGAAGAGTTCGCGGCAAAGAACGTTTTGCAACCTCCATCAGAAGAAGAGACGGTTGAGGCGATGACCCGGTTTGGTTTGAAGTGAAGGCAAGTCCACCGCCGTGCTAGGTGGAGAGGCTGACGGCCAGCCAGTCCTTTGCCCTCACCACCTCCGTCCGTCGTTTCGTTGTTGTTGTCGTCTTTGCGCCAGCCCCGCCCGGGCATAAATGCCGGGGCGGAGCTGAAGGCGTCATCACCCTCCGGGTTTCGGTCCCGCTCGATGTCCTTCCTCAATGTTGAATCAGGGCCATCGAGGCTTCCGGATAGCGGGCGCCGGCCACGAGGCTCGACGGCAGGGCTTCGTCGATGCGTTCGAGATCCTGGGCCGAAAGGAGGCTCCTTCGTTGAGTTGAATCCACAAGGCGAAGAGTACGAGTCAAGGGCCTCCGCAGGAAGGCTCAAACCTTCCTCTCTCTTGCCTAATCCTGCCGATTTGCATCGAATCCCAGGAAAGATTGGCTCCTGACTGGCATAATCCTGCTGCGATGGCCGAAGCTCTTTACTCCGCACCCACTCCCCCGTTCGCGGCACCTTTCGACCCTCGTGGCCTGGTCTCGCTGCTCGACCGCCTCGCTCCGGCTGTGGGCACGAATGCCACGGCAATGCCTGAGGTCGAGGTGACCCGGGCCACGGAGCCCCGGCTCCGCGCGCCGGTGGTCACCCAGCCCTGTATCTGCATCGTGGCGCAGGGAAGCAAGCGGGCCTACCACGGGGGTGAGGTGTATTGCTACGACCCCTATCACTATCTGGTGCTCTCGGTGCCGCTGCCGATCGAGGGACAGATCGTCGAGGCCAGCCCCGAAAAGCCCTATCTCGCCTTGCGGCTCGCCGTCGACCCGTTGATGCTTGGCGAGTTGCTCTTCGATATGGGAGAAGGAGGCGCCGGAGAGGTCAACCGGCGCGCCCGGCGCGGCATCTTCGTCTCCCGCCTGGACGAGCGGCATCGCTGGACATCCTGAGCCCGCGGCGCGCCGGGTGGCTGCTCAGTCGACGCACAAGTCGACGAGCTAAGCACGCGCCTTGTTGCGGCGAATGCCCTGCCAGCGAAGGCGATCGTCGACGCTGTCCATGTGGCGGCGGCCGGCTAGGCCGCCCCTCTTACGTCGCAACATAACCTTAGCGATCGCAACGCAATGCTATCTGTCGCAACGTAACTCTAGTGATCGCAATCTAATTCTATTCAGCGCAACGAAATACTATCTGGCGCAATCTAACGTTATCGATCGCGACATAATCTTATCTGTCGCAACATAGAGTTTGGTGGCGCAAGCTAAAGTTAGGGATTGCAACATGAAATTAGCCATCGCAATCCCGAGCCGTCTGTCGCAACAGAGAATTAATCATGGCAATCTGGTTTTATCCATCGCAAAACAACGCAATCTGCGCTATTGGATTCTTATTCATGGCGATCTAGAATAGTCCGTTGCTACAATATTCTATTCGTCGCCACATAATTCCATTCATCGCAATATAAATTTGCTGGCGCAACTTGAAATTGTATGTCGCAATGTAGGCTTGGCTGTCGCGATCTATGATTATCGGTCGCAACGTAATGTTTGGTACGCCGCCTGGCGGAGGATTGCGACGGATTGACCCAGGGTCAACCGGCTGAAGACAGGGCGTGGAGTCTTGAAGTACCCTCTCGTCGCGAAACCGACCCAGCTCAACACCAAGGCCGTGGGCTCGTTGCAATCTACGGCGAGCGGCCAAAAACGCCGACGGCAAGGAGGAGACCGTGAGCTCCCAGCTCTCCGTAGCGAAGGTGTTGGCGAACTTGGAGGCGCAGATGGCGTTGCACATGGAGCGCGAGGCTTATCATGCGCAACAGGAAGTCTTCCATCGCGACCAGCGCGCCCTTCACGCCGACGGACTCGAGACGGTCACGAAGCATTTCGAGGCGTTCCAGGCGGCGTCCGGCGGGGCGGCCGAAATCGCGGGCGTTGAGGTCGCTGCCCAGGCCGCCGCCGCCCAGATCGAGGAGCCGGTCGAGCCCTGGACGCGGGGTAAACGGCCGCAGCCGAGCCCGTTGGTGATCCGGCTGATCGAGGGGCTGCAGGCCGGCCAGGTCTTCGGAGCCTCCTGGATGGAAGCTCGCTGGACTTGGATGCGGTAGAGCTGGGCGAGCGAGACGATGCCGTTGATGCTCGCCAGCAATCGAGAACGATCACCGGCCACGGTGACTCTGCGCCAAAGTAAGGCTCGACTTGCCGTTGGACTCGCGAAAGGCGCTCAGCCGCTGCTGGGCGGCGAGGGTTCGGGGATGGGTAGATCCAAGCTTTCCCTGGAGCGACTGTAACCCCGAGACGAGGAGAGGCTCGGCCTCGGCGGACCGGCCCAGGGCGGCCAGGCAGCCTCCCAACTGGCTCTCGGCGTCGGCGGTGTCCTGGTGGTTCGCCGGCAGCTTGCTCTGGAAGATCGCCAAGGCCTGACGCAGCAGGGGCTCGGCCTCGCGCGGAGACTTTTGGGCCAGGCGAAGGTCAGCCAGGACGATGAGAGAGTTGGCGTAGGCGGGGTGGGTATCGCCAAAGAACCTGTGACGGATTGAAAGGGATTCCTGAGCCAGAGTCTCGGCTGCCTTGAGATCTCCTTGTTTGACGAGGAGGCCGGCGAGATTGGCGAGCTGATCGGCAACCCGCGGATGCTCTTCGCCGTAAAGCTTTCTAACGATACGCAGGGACTCTTCGTAGAGCGGGCGCGCCGCCGACCGGTCCCCCTTGAGCGACAGGAGATCTGCCAGATTGTTGAGGGTGGCCGACACGTGCACGTGATCGTTGCCGACCAGCTTCCTCTGCATCGCCAGCGCCTGGCGGTACATGGCTTCCGCTTCCGCCCATCTGCCGCGGTCGACGAGCACGGAGGCCAGGTTGCTGAGCTGCAAGGCGATCGACGGATGCTCCTCGCCATAGGCGCGGCGGGACACCGCCAGAGCCTCGCGGTAGGTCGCCTCGGCGCCGGCCAGATCCCCGCGCCGCGTCAACAGCACGGCGAGATTGTTGAGCAGTATCGAAGTCCACGGATGCGCCGGGCCATACTCTTTGCGCGCGAGGGGGATCGCCTCGCGGTACAAACCTTCAGCGGCGGAGAGATCGCCTTTCTCCTTCTCGGCGACGGCGAGGTTGGTAAGAATCGGCACGTTCCCTTTGCCCGCCTTGCCGAAATGCTTTCGATGAACCCTCAAGGCCTCCCTGAGCAGGGGCTCCGCGGCAGCAAAGTCCCCTTTGTCGAGGTAGACCATGGCCAGCCCGTTGAGGCTCTCGGCCATCGCCGGATCGGCGTCTCCGCCCAGAGCCTTGCGGATCGCGAGCGCCTGGCGAGCGGTCTGCTCGGCCTTGGCGACCTCGTCGCGGTGTAAGTAGAGGTCGGCCAAATTGTCGAGGCTGTCGGCCACCGCCAGATCAACCTCTCCGAAACGTTGCCGCCGAAGCGCCACGGAGCGTTCGAGCAGAGGCGCGGCGCTGTCGTAGAGGCCGAGGCTGCGATAGGCCTTGCCAATGGCGAGAGCGAGAGTCGCCTGGGTCTCCGGCTGGCCCTTGATCTCGGCGAGGACCTTCGCTCCTCCGCGGTCGAGCAACTCCCGGGCCTTGAGGTCCTTGCCTCGCTCCTCCTCCGCATCCGAGCTCTTGAAAATCTCTTCCAGGAAGCCGGTCACCCGGACGGCCGTATCCCGTTCGCGGCGCAGGCGAATCGACTGGAAGGTCATGGTAACGGCGAGCCCCAGGATCACCAGGAAGGTCGCGCTCCAGGCGCCGACGGCCAGCGGATAACGCCCGACGAACTTGCGTAGCCGATAGCCGAGAGTTGCCGGCAGCGCCGTGACCGGCAGGCCCTGGCGATGGCGTCGCAGGTCTTCAGCCAGAAGATCGACCGACGGGTAGCGCTGCTCCGCCTCTTTACGCAGGGCGGTGAGCACGATGTTGTCGAGATCCCCTTTGAGAGCACGCCGCAGCGGCAGCGGCGCCACCTGGCTCGGCGGCTCCGGCGGGCGCTCGGTGATCGCCCGCGCGAAATCGCCAGGCCTTTCGGCTGCGATCCGATGCGGCAGGCGTCCGGTCAGCAGGACATAGAGCAGAACGCCGAGGGAATAGACGTCCGTGGCCGTCGTGATCGGACCCCCCGTCACCTGTTCCGGGCTCGCATACTGGGGAGTCATCAAACGCTGGCCGGTTCGCGTCTCGTCGGACGCGAAAGGCAGCGGCGCTCCAGCGAGGAGCTTGGCGATCCCAAAGTCGAGCAGCTTCGGGGTTCCCTCGGTATCGACGAGGATGTTCGCGGGCTTGAGGTCGCGGTGAACGACGAGGTTGCGGTGCGCATACGCCACCGCCTCGCAAATCTCGAGAAAGAGATCGATGCGCTCGGGCGTCGTCAGCCCGTGCTCCTCGCAATACCGGTCGACGGGCACGCCTTCGATCAGCTCCATCACCAGGTACGGGAGCCCCTCGGCGGTGGCGCCGCCGTCCAGCAGGCGCGCGATCGACGGATGGCTCAGCGAGGCGAGAATCTGCCGCTCCGACTGAAAGCGGAGGAGAAGGTCCGCGCGATCCGGACTGAAGCCAAAGATCTTGATCGCCACCCGTTGCTGATAGGCGAGATCGGTGCGCACGGCGATGTAGACCGTGCTCATGCCACCCTCACCGAGCTTGCTTTCGATGCGGTAGGGCCCCAGTTGGCGGCCGAGCAAAGACGGCAGCGCCACCGCAAACTCGATCGCCTCCGAAAAGCCCGCCAGAAAGACGCTGGCGTCAGCCTCGGCCGCGAGCAGCTCCTCCGCTTCCGAAAGGAGATCCGGCTCGCCGTGACAGAGCTCCACGAGAGCCCGCTGCCGTTCGCCGGGCGGAGTCTCCGCTACGGCGTCGAAAATCTCCCGCAGCCGGCGAAAGCGGTCAGTCTCTGCCATGGAGCTTTCCAGGGACCGCACCGCTGAGACGGCGATGAAGCCAGCTCTTGGCGAGCCGCCAGTGCCGGCGTACCGTCGGGTTGGAAAGGCCCAGGAGCGCGGCGATCTCGTCATGGCCGAGGCCGCCGAAGAACCGCAGCTCGACGATTCTGGCGAGCGTCTCGTCCGCCGCTTCGAGCTCGATCAGGGCGTCATCCAGGGCCACCATTCCGGCGTCCCGCTCCACCGCCAGGTCGGGAATCTCGTCGAGCCTCAGCTCCAGGAGCCCGCCGCCGTGCTTCGCGTTCTGACGGCGCCGCGCACGATCGATGAGAATCCGCCGCATCACCCGGGCGGCGACGGCGAAGAAGTGAATGCGATCCTGCCAGTCGACGGTCTGAAGATCGCACATCCGCACGAAGGCGTCGTGGATCAGATCGCTCGTCTCGAGGGTCGGGCGCTTCTGCTCGCGGTTGAAGTAGTGCCGGGCGAGCCGGCGCAGCTCGTCGTAGACCAGGGGAACCAGCTCGTCGAGGGCGCGTTCATTGCCTCCTCGCCACTCCCCCAATAGCTGAGTGATCCGACCCGCAGACGGTCCCGTCCCCGTGGCCTGAGGCACCTATTACGACTCCCCTTGCATGCCCGCCGATGGTCGGCAACTAAGCGATAGACATCAGAAACCAGCCCAGTGTCGCGCACGGGAAGGTTCACGTCAACTGAGAAGCTCAGGGATAGAAAGAACGAACAAACGCGAGACCGGCCTGCTCTTTCTCGACTCGGCCCGGATCGACGGTGCCGAGGAGCCAGATGAGCTTCTCGCGGGGGCGAGTCCGGCCGCCGTTGATCTCGATGGAGTGATCGTATTCGGCGACCGCCTTCTGCGGGTCCCCCTGGAGCACGAGGACATCGCCCAGGAGCTCGTGCTTGAAGGAAGCCGAGAAAGAGTTTTCGGGGATCCGCCCCAGCGCCTGGAGCCCGGAGTCGAAATCCCGCTTCGCGAGGAATTTGCCGGCGAGCGACAGGTCGGCAAAGGAGGAGAAAGTCCCCTCCTTCTGCGCGGACTCCTGCCAGTACAGGATGGCCTCGGTGGTGCGCCCCAGCGAGTCGAGGATGACGGCGTGGGTGTTCATGTAGGCCGTCTGATCTCCCGACCCGGGAATGGGAATCAAGGCGAGGACTGCAGCGTTGGCCGCCAGGCCGACATACGCGGTGATCGTCCACGGTTTCTTTTCTCTCACCGCTCCCAGCAGCTCCTGGATGCCGAGGGCGGCGAAAAGGACCAGGGGGATGGCCAGCGGGTCCCGATAGCGGGTGTTGGTGAAGAACACCACCAGGGTCGCGGCATAGGCGCACGACGCCAGGGCAATCCACCGCACAGGGCGCAACCGCCCCACTTTCCCGATCAATCCGGCCAGGATCAAACCACTGATGCCCAGGGGGAACAGCGCGGCCCAGCCCGGCAGGGGAAAGGAGAAGAAGCGGGCGAAGCGGCCCAGGAAATCCACGCCGTAGTGGTCGCCCCGCTCGTATCCATTGAGCACCGCCATCACCTTGAGCCCCAGCTTGACGGCAAGCTCGTCGGGCCTGTCGACGATCAGCCGCAGGGTTGCGTTGCGCCAGTAGCGCGAGGCCTCGGCGGGCGTGAGCTTGCGGCCCACCCTGCGGCTTGCCTCAATGGTGAACTGGATTCCCTGTTCGAACGGCGAGGCCGAAGCGAAGGCGACGGGAGCGTAGTAAGGCTCGGGATTGCTGAGGCGGTTGCCGAGATAGAGGTTGAAGCCTCCCTGGGAGGTGGTGAGCACCCACTCTCCGCCGACCCGATGGTTGCGCAGGGCCACCGGCGCAACGACGACGAGGAGCCCGGCGCCGAAGACCAGGAGGCCGATGCCGGCCCGGCGCCAATCTCGCTCCCGGGCGAGGCCGGCAAAAACGACGGCGGCGGCAAAGACGGGAAGCAGGAGCAGCGCCTGGCCGGCCACGTTCAGCATCAGCGCGGCGGCGATTCCCAGCAGGAGCGCCCTCCCCCACCCGGGCGCCTCCGGCTCCGTGACCAGCAGCACCAGCAGCCACAGGCTCGAGGCGAAAAGGGCGAGGAAAAGCGCCGTCTTCAGGGGAACGACGCTTTCGAGAATGAACGGCCTGTACACCGCCAAACCGAGCGCCGCGAGGACGCCCGTAGTCCGGTTGCCCAGGCGCTCTCCTACCCGGTAGACCAGCCAGCAGGTGAGGACGCCGAGGGCGATGTTGAGATACCGGATGTAGACGAGGTCCGGCGAGAACAGTTTGTACACCGCCGCCATGAGGTAGGCGGGCAGGGGCGGAAACTCGTAGACCGCGCCGGAGTGCCAGGTGCCGTTGGCCAGCGCGGCGGCCCAGGTGTGGTAGATCCGCTCGTCGAACAGCGGGTAGTAGAAGTAGATGGTGCCGCGCAGGCTGGCGAGGGCGATAAGCCGCAGAACGAAGGCCAGGAATAGAACGGCAAGGAGAGGACGGACCGGCCGGGCCGCCCGCGCGGCCTTCAGGGCCCGGACAGGATCGGGGCCTGCCTCGTTCTTCCGCCCGCGTTTCTGTTGAGCCAGCCTCTGGATCTCCCTCAGTCGGTGCCGCGGTACGTCAGAGTACCCCCGCCCAAGACCCTCATCACCCCGACCCTCTTCTCCCGCCCCCTCCCACCCCCCACACCGGGAGAAGAGGGAGACCTGCGAGGCGGCTTCAACCGGGTTCCCCTCTCCCGGTGTGGGGGGTTGGGCGGGGGCGGGAGAGGGGTCAGGGGTGAGGGTCCTCGGGCGGGGGCGCTCCTCATCTCCGGCCCGCGCCAGCCGCTCTTGCCGCGGCAGGAGCCGGAACGGGCGTCATGGCGCGGATCGCTGACCGCGATCTCTCCGCGAGCCAGAGCGCGGCGGGCTTGGCAAGGGCCTGCAACCAGGCCTCGCGGCCAGGCTGCAGCTTGCAGGCCGGACCGTCCAGAGAAGCGCGCCGCTTGCCCCGGACCACGAGCCCGGCGGCCGGCGGCGGACCGTCGCCGGCAACACTTCCTCCGGACCGCGTGAGGATGGAAAGCGATTGGCGGTCGTGGTGGGCGACGACGACGTCGGGAGCGCCGTCCCGATCCAGGTCGCCAACCGCCAGCGCCGTCGGCCCAGAGAGTGAGGAGAAGCGTTGCGGGCTGCCGAAGGTGCCGTCGCCTGCGCCGGCCAGCACCGCGACGTCGACCGAGTCGCGGTTGGCCACCACGAGGTCGAGCTTGGTGTCGCGGTCCACGTCGGCCACCGCCACGTCGACGGCCTGGAATCCGGGGTTGTAGGCGACGGGCGGTTGGAAAGTGCCGTCGCCGTTGCCCAGCAGCACCAGCACGCCGCCGCTACCCGCAGGTACGGCGAGATCCTGGTGGCCGTCCCCATTCAAATCGGCGGAGCTGACGGAGGCGGGAGAAGAGTCCAGCGGCAGGCGAACTTCGGTCTGGAAGGTGCCGTCGCCGTTACCCAGCACCAGGGAAAGATCCTGGCTGTTCTTGTTCGCCGCCACGAAATCCAGCGCGCCGTCGTGATTGAAGTCGCCCAGCGCCACGGCGACGGGACTGAGGCCCACTCCGGCCGCCGGCTGCTGGCTGAAGGTGCCGTCGCCATTGCCCAGGAGCACGTTGACGACGGAGTTGTCGCCGTCCGGCACCAGCAGATCGAAAATCCCATCGCCGTTGAGATCGGCTGCCTTCACCTGCCACGGAGCGCTTCCCGCCGGAACGGAGAGCCGCGGCCGGAAGGTGCCGTTGCCATTGCCCAGGAGGATCGAGACGTCCGAGAAACCGCCGTATCCGGCAGCGTTCGCGATCGCCAGGTCCTGATTGCCGTCGTGGTCGAAGTCCGCCAGAGCCACGGAGCGCGGCTGCTCTCCGGCGTCGACTCTCGCCTCGGTCTTGAACGAGCCGTCGCCGCGGCCCAGCAGCACCGAGACACTGGCGGACGGCCCCGAGATGGCGCCCTTGGTCGCGATCGACGTGGCTCCGCCACCGCCACCGCCGCCGTTGTTTGCCGTCACGACGTCCAGAACGCCGTCGTGATCGAGGTCGCCGACTACGACCGCCTGGGGCGGCCCGCTGAGCTGCGTCGTGCCGAAAGTCACCGGGGATCCGTCACCGGCGCCGAGGAACGCCACCAGGTCCCAAGAGCTGCCGAACGAGGTACGCGGCGTCCGCGATGCCTTCTGCGATCCGGCCGTCTCGTCCGCCACGACGACGCTGGAGCGGCGAACGGCGGCGACGAAGTCCGGCGCCCGGTCGCGGTTGAGGTCGGTCACCGCCAGGGCGGTGATCGTCTGGCCCGGATCGAACCGTTTCTCGGCCAGGAATTCGCCCGTACCGGAGTTCAGGAGCACCGAAACATCGTCGGAGAACGAGTTTCGGGTGACCAGGTCGGGATGGCCGTCGCGGTTGAGATCGATCGCCGACACCGAGATCGGTCCCGAACCGGTGTCATAGAGGACGGCCGGTTGGAAGGTGCCGTCGCCCTTGCCCAGGAAGACCGCCACCTGGCTCTGGGAGGTCACCGCCGCCACCACGTCCGCGCGCCCGTCGCCGTCGACGTCGGCCACGGTAACGGCGGAGACTCCTTGCAGCGAGGTCCCGAAGCGCACCTCCGGCTGGAAGGCTCCGCTGCCGGTGCCGAGCAGAATCGAGAGGTCGTCGCCGGAGCCGTTGGCAACCACCAGGTCGATGGTGCCGTCGCCGTTGAAATCGCCGGTAGCCAGGGCCACCGGCTGGGCGCCGGCCATGACGCTCTGCGGGCTGGAGAAGGTGCCGTCGCCGTTGCCCAACAGCACCGAGACGTCCTCGAAGCCGCCGTAGCCGTTGCCGGCATTGGCGGTCGCGAGGTCGGGATGGCCGTCGTGGTTGAAGTCGGCGGTCACCAGGGCACTGGGTCCGGACCCGGTGGGGAAGGTCGCCGGCGTCCCGAAGGTGCCGTCGCCATGGCCGAGCCGAACCGAGACGGTCGAGAAGCCGTCAAAGCCGCTGGCGCTCACCAGATCGAGCTTGCCGTCGCCGTTGACGTCGGTCGTCACCAGCGCCCTCGGGAAGTTGCCGGCGGCCAGCCGCTGCTCGGCCCGGAAGGTGCCGTCGCCCACGCCCCGGAGAACCGAGAGATCGTTGGATTGGGAATTCGCCGTCGCCAGGTCCGGCACGCCGTCGCCGTCGAAGTCACCGGCGACGATCGAGACCGGCTGGTCTCCCACCGGCGTCCGGGGAGCCGGGAAGAGAGGTTGCTGGCCGAGGAACAGATCGCCCACGTCCGTCGTGCCGCCGGGCACCGCGGGGACGGCGGCCGAGCGGCCTGACAGATTGGTGCCACTGAAGGCGATACATTGGACGAGACCCTGGACAGTGGGTACATTGGCGATGGAGAAGTTTCCGCCGGCCGCGGAAAGGCCCTGCACGCCGACGCAGCGAACGTCCGCGCCCACCAACGGGTTGCCGTCGGCGTCCAGCACGCGGCCGATGGCGGTGGTACCCGGATCGGGAATGACGATCAGATGTACCACCGCCGCCGAGGTCTGGCTCCCGAGCACATCGGTTGCGGTGGCGCCCAGCGCCAGGTCGGTCACACCGGCCGGCACCGAGAAGACGACCGAGAAGGGCGGCTCCGTGGCCGTGCCCACCGGCGAGCCATTGGCGAAGAAGTCCACCGAGGCGACGCCCAGGTCGTCATCCGCCTGGGCGGTAACGCGCAGCGAGGCCCGCTCCACGACCGTCGTGCCCGGGGCCGGCGAAACGATGCTCAGGCTCGGCGGCTGGTTGGCTGTTACGGTCACCTGGACTTCCGGAGCCAGGGTGGTGAGCCCGCCGACGTCCGTGGCCCGCGCTCCCAGGGTCAGGGTGCTGGCCCCCTGCGGCAACACGAAGCTGAAGTCGTAAGGCGCCGCGGTGAGGGTATCGACGACCTGACCGTTCACCAGCAGATCGACCGCGGCGACCGCGACGTCGTCCGACGCGCTGACGGAGATCAGCACCGTCGACGTTTCCACGGCGGAGAAGCCCGGGGCCGGCGAGGTGATCGCCACCACCGGCGGCTGGTTGGGCGTCACCGTCACCTGGACTTCCTGCGCCAGGGTGATGTTGCCCCCGAAGTCCACGGCCCTTGCGCCGAGGGAGATGCTGCTCACCCCGACGGGGATCCCAACGTTGAAGTTGTAGGGAGCAAAGGTGTCCGTGGCGACGATCTGCCCGTCGACCAGCAGATCGACCGCCGCCACTCCCACGTCATCGGCGGCCTGGACGGTCACCGGCAGATGCGAGGAGCCGATCGCCGAGGTGCCGGCCGGCGGCGAGGTGATGCTGACGGTCGGCGGCACTCCGGCCGTGTCCTCGGTATCGAGGTACTGGCCGATGTAAAGCCGCGAATCGCCGCTCACCTGATTGTCGCTGAAGTTCTGCCCCGCCGTGAGATAGACGTACTTCGCGTCCGCGGCGATGCCGCTGCCGCCGTCCTGTCGGAAGCCGCTGAAGTCGATGAACGCGATCGGCAACGGCGAAGCTGGATCTACGAGCCCGATGACCGGCACGTCGTTGGTGAAGAAGAAGTCCGCAGCGAAGGCGATGCCGCCCGCAAGCGCCACGTCCATCAGCCGGCCGGTCGACCCGACGCCCGTCGCCGACCGAACCACCGGGTGCGCCGGATCGACGAGGTCGATCGTCACCAGGCTGTTGAAGGTATCGGCAACGTAGGCGAAGCGATCCCGCAGCACCACGTCGCGAAGGTCGCCGAAGTTGCGCACCTGGCCCACCAGCACCGCATTGCTGCCGCCCCGCAGGTCGATGACGCCGAAGAAATCGCTCGAGCCGTCGACGCCGCCCACCACGACGGCGCGGTCGCTTTCGAAGTCCACGCCACGGGCGTCGAAGGAGAAGGACCCTGCCGGAGGCGGCACCGTTCGTATAAGCACCGGATGGGCCGGCGCCGAGACGTCGATCACCTGCACTCCGCCCGGACCGTCCGCCACCAGGGCAAGGTTGCCGTGAACGGCCACGTCCTGCGCGTCGCCCGGGGTGTCGACGGCACCGAGGATCACCGGCGCGGCCGGGTTGCTCACATCCACGATCTGCAGGCCCGACGGGCCGTCCGCGACATAGGCGAGATTGCCGACGACCTTGACGTCGTCCGCGTTACCGGGTGTGTCCACGGTGCCGACGATCACCGGCACTCGCGGGTTCGCGACGTCGACCACCACGAGACCCGCCTCGCCGGCCGCCACGTAGGCGTAGCGGCCGCTGACGTCGACGTTGTTGGCGTAGCCGGGAATGGCGAGGAAGGACAGCGCCGTGGGCGTGAAGCTCCGCACCGTGCCGATCGACTGCGCCGAGAAGCCGCTGTTGCTCGCGGTGATCGTGCAGGTGCCGTCGGCTCCGGCGAATACCTTGCCGTTCTCCGAGCCGAAGTTGCAGACCCCGGGGTTGTTCGAATCGAAGTTGGTGCCCCGCGTCGCCGGCGTGAGATCGAGGTCGAAACCGTCGATGAGATGACCGGTGACCGAGAGCTGGCGCGAGGCCTCGCCGAGGATGACGTTGACGGTGAGCAGGAACGTCGGCGGCGCGACTTCGATCGCTCGCAGCGCCTGCGCAAGGTTGTAGCTGTTGGCATCGTTCGGATCGCTGCCGGTCTGGATTTCGAGACCGTCGCGCAGGCCGTCGCCGTCGCTGTCGGCGAGCAGGGGATTGGTATGGTAGAGGCTCACCTCGTCGCCGTCGCTCAAACCATCGCCGTCGGTGTCGGCCTTGCGAATATCCGAGCCGAAGACCATCAGCTCCTGGAAATTCGTCAAGCCGTCGCCGTCGAGGTCGGCGAGGGCATCGGCCGGATTGTTGGGATCGAGCCCGTTGGCCAGCTCGATATCGTCGGGAATGCCGTCGCCGTCGGAGTCGGCCGAGAGGGTGACGGTGAAGAGGAACCCACCCAGGACGGCTTCGTTGAAGGCCGTAATCAGCACCCGGCCGCTGCTCACGGCGCTGACCAGGCCGTCGGAGCTCACCGTGGCAACTTTCGGATTTGTCGATTGATAGATGGTACCCGCGGCGGCCGCGGTGACGTCCTGCGTCGAGCCGCCCGGGAACGTGGCCGTCACCGCGACTTGGACCGTCTGTCCAACGGCGGTCAAGCTGGAAGTCGGTGCGACGACCGCGATCTTGACCGGCGTCGGCGCCGCACCACCGAGCGCAATGGGCTCGATCGCGCTCTCCCGATTCGTGGCGATCGAGAAGATACTGGAGCTGCCGCTGACCGTCTGACCGTTGGCCAGACAGGTGATGCGCGCCCGGACGGGGCCCAGGTTGGAGGGCACGTTCGGAATGCTCCAGGTGCCGTCCTCCTTCACAAAGGCGGACTGATTGAGGATGCTGACGGTGCAGCCGGCGTTGGCCTCGGCCTGGGCGTTCGCCGGGCCGGCGCCGCAGAGGCCGGCCAGACAGCACAAGGCGAACAGGAGGAGGAGATCGCAACGCCGCGATAGACGTCCAGGCCTTCGCTCATTCATACCGCCTCCCTGCCTTGTGAGCTCACGCATGCTCAAAGCCTCTCACCGCCCAGGCTCCGACGGCGGAATCACCGACTCCGCTCCGCCAGCCTTGTACTGCTGCTTCATTTCGCCGAGCCCGCGTTCGAATTTCTGATAGAACGGCGTCAGAATCTCCCTCCCAGCGCGCAGCAAAGGGGGGGAGAACTCGCTGCGACGCGCGCCGTGGGTGTCGAAGGTCGCGATCTGATAACGGTGACAGACCAGGCAACTGCCCCGCAGCGTGGTCACGGACATGTCCGCGAGGAGCGGTTTGGCGTCTACGAAACCCCGGCGCGCCATCTGGTTCTGGTCGAGAAGCTCGTAGACGGGTTCGCCAGCAGGGCCGCCCGGCACTCGGCGATACTCGATGACCCGGAAGCGAATGCGATTTGCGACCTCGGCGAACTCCGACTTGAAGCTAGTCTTACCCGCGAAGGAATACTCCAGCCAAGCGGCAACCTGATGGGTGGGAAGAATCGTCCCGTTCCCGGCGAAAACATTGAAGTAGAGGATCAGGATGGCCCTCACGTTGCCGAGGACCTGCGGCAGCTCCCTGAACTGCTCGGGAGGAGTCGCTCGGTCGGCAGTCCATTTCTTGAGCTCGTCCCGCCCGGCGGGGTCGTCCGCCGTCAGGACGATCCGCGGCGTGAAGCGACCCAGCAGGGCATCGGCATGCAGGTCGGAGGGTGTGGCGATCTCGAAGAACCCGGGGTCGTGCCGCAGCAGCGACGCCACCGTGGGTTCGATCTCAGGCACTCCGGCCGCTTTCGGCAGCCGGGCGAGATTGTCCGGGAGGTCCGTGCTCTCCCGCTCCGAAAAGGCAGTTTCGGTGAGAAGCGCCACGCTCCGGGCCACCAGGGGCGCCAGGCTCTCCTGCCACTCGGGATGATTCGCGATCGACTGCCGCAACCCGAAGCTGATCTCCCACGCGGTGCTGTGGACCTGGAGCTTCTGCTGCAGAGAGGGCGGCTTCGCACCCACACCCTTGTGCAGCTCGTCCAAGAGCGCCGCCAACCGAGCCCGCAGGTCCGCCGAATCCGACAACCGCTTGCCCTCGCCTTCTGTCACCGGCGAGACGAGAGCCGACGGGCGCGGAGCGTAGAGGAGATTGCAGCCGGTGTCCGCGAAGTACCACTTCATCAGCTCTTGCGTGCTGCTTGGCTGCGCCGACCCACAGAGTGCCGCGCTGGCATGCACCGTCACCACATCTCCCTGGAGCAGGAGCAGGGTGTCCTTGAGCACCGCATCCACGCTCCGGCCCGCGAAGTCGGCGCGCGCCGCAAGGTGGAGCGGCCAGGCGGCGAGGCCGAGCGCCAGGCCGGCGGCCAAGGCCGGCGGCACTCTGCGACGCCAGTGCAGTCTCCAGCGCATCAGTTCACCTTGGCACAGTTGACGCCGGGATCGCCATCGGAATCCACTCTGCCGAACGCGGGGTTGGAGGTGCAGGTCTCGATCACCGTGCACTCGTATTTGCCCGGCCCCTGACCCCAGACGGTGAAGGAGCCTCCGAAACAGCGGTTGGGGCAGCAGAGGTTCTCGAAGCCGGTGCCGGCCGCGTCCCGGTGGTCCCAGTAGCAGTACCAGGTCCCGGCCACCTTGGTCCGCCAGCAGGCGCCGGAGTTGGGATCGAAACCGGGATGGGCCATCCCGGTCAGGCTGCATGGTGTGCCGCACATGCCTTGGGCAGGCGTGCTGTTGCAGATGCTCTGGCAGGCGCTCGCGCTCTTGCCGGCGCACCCGTGCTCCAGGGTGACCTTATCCGTCACGGTACTCCCGGTCGTCAGGCACCGGAACGTGACCTTGGCGTCCGCCGTACCGCAGACTTTGAAGCCGCGCCCCTGACCTTGCAGTGCGTCAAGGTTCAACTGCACGGATTCGATGTGGTTGTCGCAGGTCTGCTTGCTCGCACAATTCGGCTGGCCCTTGAAGCGGACTTTGACGAAATCCTTGTCGTACGTTTGATTCTCGATGGTCCAGTTGATGTACTCGCCATCGAGGGGAGGAGTACCGGTGGCGGTCACCTTGGTGTCGGCATCGCCGTATTTGACCTTGATCGGCCGCGGAGTCAGCTTGACTGCCAGGCTGCTTCCCGCTCCCCTGCCCCGCGGAGGAGCACCGCAATGCCAGCCGGCTTGCAGGATGCCGAAGCCGGGATCGGAACGCACCGCGAGACCGTCCTCGCTCACCGTACCGGTGCCGATGGAAACGAATTCGCCGATGTCGTGGTCGAACGAGAACAGCTCGGTGACAGTACCCGGAGCCAAGCCGTCGACGTTGGGCAGCGTCATCGGCGCCGGCGGATCGAAGCGCGCCCCTACCGGCTGGATGGTGACGATCAGCCGCGGCTGCATACCGGCACCGGGAGGCATCGGAACGCGATCGACATGGACCGCGGTAACGCTCACCACACCGCTCCTGCTCCCTCCCGGGAAGGTCACCGAGCCCGGCACGAGCTGCAGTGAGAACCCTGGGACCTCGGGCAAGGTCACCGTGCCGCCCCGCGTTTCGTCGACCATGACGCCATTCGGAATGTCGAGCGGCAGGATGTAGATGGGTCGCGGCAGCGTGTTGTCGATCCCGGCGAGGGCGAACATCTCGTACTCGAGACTCGCCCAATGCCCCGGCCGGGTCGTCGTCGAGGCGTCCGCGATGAGGAACACCTGTCCAAGCGGCACCCCGCCGAGATGGAACTGGCCCTGAGCATTGCTGGTGGCGGTCAGAGTCGAGCTCCGCAAGCGCAGGGTCACTCCGGGCACGGGATCGCCCTGGTTGTCCAGGATGACGCCGGAGATCGCTGTTTGCGCCGGATCGCCCAATACAAACGCCGAGGCCTTGAAAGCTGCAGGCAGGGTGGCGAGGCCCTCGAAGCTCGCCTCGACAAGGTTGTTGTCCAATCCGGAGGTTGGGCCAAGAACCAGGCGAACCGAGGCGAGGCCGCTGTCGTCCGTATCGGCGGTGGCGCTGGCCGCGCCCCCTGACTCGACAAAGGTGCCACCACCTTCGACCGCTTGGAAGGTAACGTGCACGCCCGGGACCGGATTGTGGCCCTCGTCGGTGACGACGACGAACAGGGGGCGCCAGAGCTGCTCGCCCACAGAGCCTCGCTGACTGTCGCCCGAGGTGACGTCGATCGCCGCCGCCGAGCCGGTGAGGGCGGTGGCGGAGAAAGTTACCGCCCCAGCCACTCCCACGGCCGTGGCCCGGATCCGGTCCACTCCGACGCCGGCGCGGCTGCCCAGAGTCCAGTGGATGACGGCCCGGCCCTGGGCGTCCGTGTGGAGGACCGCGGAGCGGCTGCCGCCCTCCAGTACGCCGTTGCCCTGAGTCACTTGGAAGACAACCTGGGCGTTCGGCAGCGGCTGACCCGCGGCGTCGGTGACGCCGACCACCAGGGGTGCGGGCAGCGTTGTGGCGATCGTCGCCGACTGCCCATCTCCCGAGAGGGCCTGTAGCGAGGGGACGCCGGTACGGGACTCCAGGGTCACCTGGATCGATGCCGAGGCGTGATTGCCTGCCCGGTCGGTCGCCACCGCGGTCAGTGTGTTGGGGCCAGCCGTGAGAGGGACTCCCGTCGCCATGAAACTTCGGTTCACCACCGCCGCCGGGATGCCGTTGACGGTCACCGTGGCGTGCGTATCGCTCACCGTGCCGATCGTCAGATCGTTCACCAGCCCGGTGACGGTGACGGCCGGAGTCGATACGGCGGTCCCGTCGACGGGGAAGGTTATGGCAACCGTCGGCCGGGTCACGTCGACGATGACCCGCACCGTGGCGGTGCCCACGTTGCCCGCGGCATCCGCCGCCACCGCCACCAGATTGTTGACGCCGTCGTGCAGGCCGAGGCTTTGAATCTGGAATGTGCCGCCGCTCACCTCGGCGTTGACACCGTTCACCGTGACCGAGCTCGCTTCAGGCGCGACTGTGCCAGCCACCTGTACGAGAGCGACTCCAGTAAGGAAGTCCGGCGCCGGCTGAGTGAAAGCGACGGCGAGTGGGAACGACAGGGTGAAGTCGAAGCGAGCGTTCGCGACGTTGCCCCGCTGATCCGCGATCTGGGCGGTGAGGATGTGTGTGCCGCGCTGCAGTGCCGAAGGCTGACAGGTGGTGAACGCGGGGCCGACCTGACAGCCGGCCAGGGCCGAGCCGTCGAGGAGGATTCTGAGCGAGGAGAGGTCGACGCCGGTATCCGCATCCGAGTACTCGACGCGGACGGCCGGCGAGGCGTTCCCCATGATGAGAGAAAGGTTCGGGGCCGTAATGGCCAGTGTTGGGGCCTGCTCGTCGAGCACGATGGCAAAGGTGAAACCCGTCGAAGCCAGGTTCCCCACTCGGTCCTTGATCTGGGTGGCCAGCGAGTGGGTTCCAGCCGTCAGGCCCGAGGTCTGGCAGGTGGCGGCGGCGCTGCCCACCGTACACCCCGCCGTGAGATCGACATCGTCGAGGACGATCTGCAACGTCGCCGGATCGACGCCCGCGACGGTATCGGAGTAGGTGACGCTTATCGGTGTCGTGGTGACACCGTTGAGGGTCAAGCTCGCAGGCTCAGTGATCGCCAGGTCCGGGGCTATCGTGTCGATGGAGAATCCCGCGGTGGCTCCCCCGGCATTGCCTGCCCTGTCGCGGATCGTGACTGCCACCGTGTGAGCACCTTCCGCCAGAGGCGGCGTGAGGGTGAAGCTGAGACCGGAGCCGCTCACCTGCGCCTCCGCGGTCCGGTCCACTCCATCGACCAGCAGGTGGAGGCTGGCCGGATCGATCCCGGACCCGCCGTCAGAAAAGGAAGCCTGGATGGCCGGCGTCGAGGTCGTCAGCAGACTGCCGTCGACCGGCGCGGCAATCGCCACCGTCGGCGGCGTCGTGTCTCCGTTCACCGGCGTGGTGAAAACCACCACCAACCGCGGTCCTTCGCCGGACGTTCCCTCGCGGGAGTCGTAATCCACCCGGCCGCTCTTGTTCTCCTCCGTCTTCTTGAGCAGCCAGCCGCGGTTCGCCGTGCCGGTCGCGAAAGCGGCCACGTCGGCGGTGACGTCGTAACGCACCCAGCCGGTGAGGTCGCGGGTATGCAGCACGCTCGCCGTGGGGGCCGCCGCGAAGCTGCCGCCGGCCCACTGCGCGGCGCAGTCCACCTTGTCGTTCGTGGTATTGGAGTCGTTCGGGCAATTCCAGGTGGCTCCCGTCTCCGTCCACGCCGCAGTCAGCCGGTGGGCCTCGACCGTGCGCCCGGTCTTCCCCCAGTTGCGGCCGTTTTTCTCGACGTGCAGCTCCAGCGACGCCGAGACCAGCGTGGCCCCGGTCAGGGCGTTGGCGAGGCTCGCCGCGTCGAACTGGACCAGGGCGCGGTTCGCCCCGCTCTCGCGGACGCGGACGATGGGCTCGGCACCGAAGTTCTTGTTGGCGTCTCCCTTGCGGATGTAGGTGTCGCCCACGGATTGGAACGTCACCACGTGGGGGCCCGGCCCCAGCAGGACCTGGAACGCAAAGCTCGCCTGCGCGGCGTTGCCGGCATGGTCGCGCAACCCGGCCTGGAGCGTGTGGTTGCCCGCCGCCAGACCCGTCATCGGGCAGCTCGCCGACGAAGGCCCGGCCGTGCAGGGGATGGCCTGCCCGTCGAGCGAGACCTGCAAGGTGGCGGTGTCCACTCCCGAGCCGCCGTCCGCATACTCCACCACCACGGCCGGCGACGGCGGATTGGCGAGGACCGGCTGATCGGGCGAGGTGATGGCCAGCGACGGCGGCACCTGGTCGTGCGCCGCCGTTTCCACCAGCAGCACCAGACGGGGACGCTGGGCCGCGGCCCCCTCTTTGGAGACGTAGTCGGCGTTGCCGGCCTGGTCCTCGTCCGTCTTGACGATCGACCAGCCGTCGTTGGGAGTGCCGGTGAGGAAGGCGGCTACGTCCGCCGTCACGTCGAGCTGCACCCAGGTACCCTCGGTCTTCGTCTGGAGGACCGTATCGGTGGCGTCGTCGTCGAAGGTCCCGCCGTTCCAGGCGGCGGCGCAGTCTTGCTTGTTGTTGCCTGGATTGGTGTCGATCGCACAGTTCCAGGTGGCGCCCACCTCGGTCCAGTCGGCGGTGAGCCGGTGGGCTTCCACCGGGCGGCCGTCGCTGCCCCAGTTGTTGGAGGCGGAGTGGACGAACAGCTCCAGGGAGGCTGAGACCAGGCGTCCGCCGTTGACGGTAGAGACCAGGGCGCCCTGGTCGAAGCGCACCAGGACGTGGCTGTCCTTGGCGAGATGCAGCGTGGACTCGCCGCCCCGGTTCTGATTGGCGGGGCTCTCCCGCACATAAGTGTCCGCGCTCGCCGAGAGGGTGAACGTCTGCGCCTCGCCGCGGACCGCAAGTCCGAGCCAAAGCAACAGACACGCGACAACTGTCTTGATGGCGTTCAAGCGTCCCTCCTGCGCAGACCACGCACAACCAGAGGTTTGGCGTCACTTCTGTGTTGGAACCGAAATGTTCCCTGCGATGATAGGCGAGAACAAGCCTACAGGTTTCTTGAGCAAAAAGACAAGTGCATTCTTCGCTATGCCGGCATCTCTCTGCCCACGGTGAACGGCGGAGCGGCCGACCGATTCAGCATATGCTAGCCCTTGCACGCACTCGGCCTGCAGAGATCGGTGTACCAGGTCGAAAGATTCGCCAAGATCCCTCTTGACAAGCGCCTTCCGTTTCGTTCACTATCCCACCCGTTGTTGGAGCATGCAGGGCCATATTGGCCCGGTAAACGAGCAGATTAAGTTTCCGGTACCACTTTCGGCGCCGGATTAACGAGCCCCAAAGGCTCAAAAGGAGAAGGACAATGGCTAAGAAGAGTGCAGATGGTAACACGAAGCGGCAGCGGTTCGAGCGTCGGGGAGACCGCTTCCAGGTCTGGAGGAAGGTGTCGGCCTCGTCGGCCGCCAACGTCGCCGACCTGCCGCAAGCGGCGATCCCGCTGGCGGGCCTGAACAGGGTCATCGCTGAAGCGGACCAGATCGTCGTCGACCAGGTAGCCTTCCAGGCGAGCAAGCAGCGGTCCTCGCAGCGCCTGAAGATCCTGGTCACCGAGGGCAACCAGTTGACGGACGTCTTGAAGACGCTCGCTCGGCAGCACTACGGCAACGGCAGCGAAAAGCTGGTGGAGTTCGACGTCCAGCCGTTCCGCGGGCGCACCAAGCCCACGGTGGCGCCGACCCCCACTCCGGTTCCCGAGCTCGGAACGCCGGCTCCCACCCCCGCCACCACCACCCCGCCCAGCAGCAAGTAGCCTTCCAACACCGGGGGCGTGCTAACCGCACGCCCCCTTTTCGCATCTAAGCCCTGCCCACCCCCTCCGAGAAAGAACCCGCGCCCTCGAAGAGCCTGACGGATGCGCCATCTGTCATGACGGATGGACCGTTCGTCGCGACGGATGAGGCGTCCGTCATGTCGGATGCGCCATCGGACGTGACCGATGAACCGTTCGTCGTGACGGATGAGCCGTCGGACGTGACCGATGAAGCGTCGGACGTGACGGATGCTCCGTAGGACATGACCGACGGATCATCAGTCGTGACGGATGCGGCGTTCGCCGTGACCGATGAGCCGTCCGTCGCGACGGATGAGTCGCCCGACGTGACGTATGAACCGTTCGTCATGACGGATGAGGCGTCGGGCGTGACGGATGGGTCGTCCGACGCGACGGATGGGTCGTCCGACGCGACGGATGAGCCGTTCGTCGTGACGGATGGGCCGTTCGTCGTGACGGATGGGCCGTTCATCGTGACGGACGCGACGTCGGACACGACCGATGCGTCGTCCGTCGCGGCCTATAAGACGCCCGCCGTGACCGATGAGACGTCCGTTGTGACCGATGGGTCGTCGGTCGGCCGTCGGTCGTACGATGGCGGTAGGACGTGACCGATGAGCTGTCGGAAAACCGGCCCAACGGGCCGAGAGATCCCAGCCCAGGGCTGAGGCCGCAGGCCGATGCCCTGGGAAAAAGGGCACCCCCAACCTTGCGGCCTGAAGGGCCGCGAGAACACCGGGCCAACGGTCTCGCGGCCTTACAGGCCGCACCGCGTTTTCCATCTCTCCACCCAGGGCATCGGCCTGCGGCCTCAGCCCTGGGCTCCGTTCTCCCGGCCCGTTGGGCCGGATGGGCCCCCAGGAGTGGCTTTCGAGGCCCAGGGATGCGGCTTGCGCAGACTTTCCGCCAGCTCGGCCGTGGTGAGGCGGCGGGAGGTCCTTTCGGAGCTACCGGGGAGTTGGAGACGCCAGGCGTCCTGATCGGGCTCCAACCCGGGCGCGTCCACGTCTCCCCGCACCAGGACGAGGGCGCAACCGAGGAAGTGCTCGCGCAGAAGATCTTTGAGGATGGGCCGGCCGCGCAGAGGCTTGACGGACACCGTCCTCCCCTCTCCCACGGCGACGGCGCGGAGGACTCCCAGCTCCGCGGCTGCTTCGAGGGCCGAGGGCACCGGACATTCACCGGGCCAGTCGAGCCAGCCGATGCGGAGGTTCAAGGCGCGGGCCGCTGCAATCAGCGAAGCAAAGCGTTCCGGGGGATCCGTCACCCGCAGGAGGTGCGGGGACTTCAAGCGTCTTCCTCGGGATAGAGCAGGATCTCCCGCCGCTCGGCGCGGAAGGCCCGCTCGTCCGCTCCCCAGGTGGCGAACCAATCGTCGAGCCCCGCGCCGAGCCCGATCGCCTGCCGGCATTCGGAGCCGCCGGTAAGGAGGTCGATGGCGGGAATCCCGGAGACGAACTCGTAGGGCGCCTCGCGCCAGGCGAAGTCATTGGGCCAGAGGCGGTGGAGGGCGTCCAGCAGCTCGACGCCGGTGCGATAGGAGTGGATGGCGTGGCGGTCCGTCACCAGCAGCTCGACGCCGCCGCAGACGGCGCCGCCGTGCTTCTGGAACTGCGGCCGGAACCAGGTGGGGACGAAGACCACGCCCGGCAGGCCGCGGCCGTTGAGATGGTCCGCCAGGCGCTTGGGATCGACGAACGGCGCGCCGGTGAGTTGGAAGGGCCGGGTGGTACCGCGGCCTTCGGAAAGCTCCGTGGCCTCGACGAGGCAGCCGCCGGGATAGACCAGCGCCGTCGCCGGAGTGGGCATGTTGGGCGACGGCGCCACCCAGGGCAGGCCGGTCTCCTCCCAGGTCATGGTGCGGCGCCAGTCTTCGAGATACCAGACGGCGAAGTGCGCGAGGGCGCCGCCCCAGCTCCGCCGGCGCGCCTCCAGCCGGAACAGCTCGCCGAGGGTGAGCCCGTGGCGCACCGGCAGGCGAAAGGCGCCCACGAACGACTCGAAGCCCGGCTGCGGGAGGTTGCCCTCGATCACCACGCCGCCCAGTGGATTGGGCCGGTCGAGCACCCAGACCTCGCAGCCGGCGGTCATCGCCGCCTCGGCCGCCCAAATTCCGGTGGCCGCATAGGTGTAGTAGCGCGAGCCGACATCCTGAAGATCGACGATCAGCAGATCGAGCCCCGCGAACGCGGCGGGGCTGGGGCGCAGGGTGTCCGCCGAATCGCCATAGAGCGAGACGATGGGCGCGCCCGTCCACGGATCGCGGCCGCCCGCGGCGGCGATCATGTCCTGCTCGATGCCGTAAAAACCGTGCTCGGGTCCGAAAAGAGCTTGCGGCGGGCCCGCGGGGCCAGCGGCCAGCGCCAGGTGAATCGGCACACCGGCGGCCGAGATCGACGCGCCATGGGCCAGGACGCCGTAGCGCCGCCCCGCGACGCGATCCGCCTGGGTGAGGAGACGATCGAGGCCGGTGCGGGTCATCTCAACTCGTCCGCCGAAAAATGCCCGTCCGCCCGCCGCTCTTGCCTTCCAACCGCAGGTCGGTGATGACGGCCCCTTTTTCCAGGGCCTTCACCATGTCGTAGAGGGCGAGGGCCGCGGTCGAGCAGGCGACCAGCGCCTCCATCTCGGCGCCGGTGCGGGCGTTGACCACGACGTGGCTGTGGATGGCGACGCCCTCGGGGATGGGATCGATCGTGATCTCCACCTGATCGAGGGGAATCTGATGGGCGAGCGGGATCAGCTCGGAGGTCCGCTTGGCGGCCTGGATGCCGGCAAGGCGGGCGACGGCGAAGGCGTCCCCCTTGGGCAGGTTGGCCAGACGGATCAGGGTCTGGGCGGAGAGCAGCACGCGGCAGGAGGCTTCGGCCACGCGCCGGGTGACGGGCTTTTCCGACACGTCCACCATATGGGCGCTACCGTGGGGATCGAGATGGCTGAAGGAACCTTGCGAGCTCATGGCGGGACGTCTCCAACGGAATGAAACCGCCGGCATGCTAGCATTTTGCCACCTTGTGCCCCATGCGATTGGCGATCGTGGTGCCCACTCTCGACGAAGAGGACACCGTACGCCGCAACCTGCCCGCCGCCCTGGCGGTGGCGGATGACGTCATCGTCTCGGACGGTGGCAGCGCGGACGGCACGGTGGAGGTGGCGAGGTCGCTGGGAGCCCGGATCGTCACCGGACCGCCGGGCCGCGGCATTCAGCTCAACCGCGGCGCTGCCGCCGCCATCGGCCCAACCGCCCCGGCGAAGGCGGACATCCTGCTCTTTCTTCACGCCGACACGACGCTGCCGCCGGGAGGCGCGGCGGCGGTGCGCGCCGCCGTGGCTCGGGGCGCGCCGGGCGGCGCCTTCTTCCTGCGTTTCGACGCCGACCGCCCCATGCAGGCGCTGGGCTCGTGGCTCGTCAACCGGCGCACGCGGTGGTTGCACGTGCCGCTCGGCGATCAGGCGCAGTGGGCGACGCGGCAGACCTTCGAGAGGCTGGGCGGCTTCCCCGACTGGCCCCTGCTCGAAGACGTCGACTTCATGCGGCGGCTGCGGCGGCTGCCGGGCTTCACGATCGTCGAGGAGCCCGTCACCACCGGCGCCCGCCGCTTCCTGGAGCTGGGGTCGGTGCGGACGGTGGCGATCAACTGGCTGATCTGGCTGTTGTTCGTGGGCGGCGTCTCGCCCCACCGCCTGGCGCGGCTTTATCGGCAGATCCGGTAGGGCCAAGCCCCTCATCACCCCGGCCCTCTTCTCCCATCGCCCTCCCCCCGACCGGGAGAAGAGGGAGAACAGCCAAGAAGTATTCCGCCTTTGTGGGATTTCCGGCTCCCCTCTCTCCCGGCGGGCGGGAGTGCGGTGGGAGAGAGGGGTTGGGGGAGTGAGGGGCCCTGGGCGGGGGCGCGCTCTGGCGAGCGATTTTTACTTGCGGCCCCGCTTCTTGGTATTGACGCTCTCCTTGAGCTCTTTGCCGGCCTTGAAACGGACGGTCTTGCTGGCCTTGATCGTAATGGCCTCGCCGGTAGCGGGATTGCGTCCTTTGCGCGCGCCGCGCTCGGCCACACCGAAACTGCCGAAGGCGGGAACTTTGGCGGACTCGCCAGCCTTCAGCGCGTCCGTGATTGCCGAGAACACTGCCTCGAATGCAGCGGTGGCCTGCCGCCGGGAAATGCCCTCTACGGCGTCCACAATGCTATTGACCAGGTCAGCCTTACCAGCCATTCTCTCTCCTCCTATCAGTCGTTTTTTTGAACGAAAGTGACTGCCAGAAACGATAAGGCAACGCGGGAGGGCTGTCAATACAGTGGAAGGCGTCCGGAGCCGCCTAGATCCGGGCTTTCGCGAGCACCTGCACGGAAAAGCCGTCGTGGTCCGCGCCGGTGAGGATGCGCCACGCCCCCGGGCCCGTGACGGCAGCCGCCACGGGCTTTTCCAGCAGTCCGGCGAGCGGCAGCGGGGTGAATTCCTGATGAGTTGCTAAAAAGCGTGCCGCCACGTCCTCGTTTTCCTCGCGCTCCAGCGAGCAGGTGATGGCCACCAGCAGGCCGCCGGGGGCCACCACCGGCGCGGCGCCCTCCAGCAGGTGCAGGGCCTGGCGCGACAGGCGGCCGATCTCGTCTTCGCTGATCCGCCACTTGATCTCCGGATGGCGGCGCAGCGTCCCCGTGCCGGTGCAGGGGAGGTCGAGCACGACGCGGTCGAAGGGCCGCGTGAACGGCGGCGCGCCGGCGTCGGCCAGGGCCAGCGGCAGCAGCGGCCGGCGCAGCCGCCGCAAGTTGGCGCGCAGCACCTGCGCCCGGCCCAGCGAGACGTCGGCCAGGGTGAGCTTCACCGACGGCTCGGCGGCGAGGAGCGAGAAGCTCTTGCCGCCCGGCGCCGCCGCGGCGTCGAAGATGGTCTCGCCGGGGCGCGGCGGCGGAATGAGGGCGGCGGCCTGGCTCGCTTCGTCCTGCACGTAGAGCTCGCCGCGCTGGAAGGCGGCCGAGGTCAGGGGATTGCCGCGGCGGACGATGAGCCCCAGCGGCGAGATCGTGGCGGGCTCCACTTCCATCCCCTCGTCGATCAACGCCTCGGCCAGCAGCTCGCGCCCGCCGCGGTCGCGGAAGGCGAGGACCTGCATGGGCTTGGCGCGGTTGTTGGCGTCGAGCAGGTCGAGGGTGCGGGCGGTGCCGAAGCGCTCCAGCCAGCGCGCCACCAGGAAGTCGGGATGGCTCTTCTCGATCGCCAGCCGGCGCACCAGGCTCGGTTCCTCGACCGGCCAGTCCTCCAGCCGCGGCGCCCGGGCGATGCGGCGCAGCACGCCGTTGACGAAGCTCGCGCCGCCGCGGTGGGTGACCTGGTGCGCCTGCTCCACCGCCTCGTGCACGGCGGCGTGGGCCGGCACGCGGTCGAGAAACAGGAGCTGGTACACCGCCACCCGCAGCGGCGCGTGCAGCGGCGCTTCGATCTGCGAAAAGGAGCGGTTGCTGGCGACGCCGATGATGTGGTCGAGACGGCGCAGCCAGCGCAGGCTGCCCATCACCAGCTCGCGCAGCAGCCCCTGGTCGCGATCGTCGAAGCGCGGCAGGGCGCTGTCGAGGAAGGAGTCGGCCGGCGCCAGCGATTGGAGAGTTCGCTCCAGCACCCAGGCGGCGGCGGCACGCACGTTGTCCTGCGGCGTGCGCCGGGGCGCCCGGCCGCGCCCGGCGTCGGTCTGGGCCCGGGTGGGTGGTGGGGCGAAGTGGCGCTTCGACATTCTTTCTCTGCGGCTCTTTTGGGGAGGGCCGCCGCTCAAGAGAACCTCTCTCCAAGCTGCAATCGTTCGCCGTTGGCGAAGTCGGAGGCGCTCAGCGCCCGCTTGCCTGGACGTTGCAGCTCCCCGATTCCGAGGATGGTGCCGCCGTCAGTGGTCACCGCGAGTCGTCCACCGCGCAGCCCCAGGTACGTTCCCGCAGCCCCATCGGCCTCCTTATCCGTCAGCACCTCCGCCGCCAGGATCTTCACCGGCGCGCCCCGCAGCTCGGCGGTCAATCCCGGCCAGGGGGTATAGGCGCGGAGGCGATGGTGGATTTCAAGCGCGGTGAGCGACCAGTCGACGCGCCCGCTCTCGCGGCTCAGGCGGGGCGCGTAAGTCGCCCCCTCGAGCGCTTGCGGGCGAGGGACGAGATCCCCCCGCTCGAGCTCTTGCAGAGTTCGCACCATGAGCCGGCCGCCGGTCTCGGCCAGCCGCCTGGAGAGCTCGCCAGCCGTTTCCTCCGGGCCGATCTCCGTCGCCTCTTCCAGCAGGACAGGACCCGTGTCGAGCCCTGCCTCCATCCGCATCGTGCTCACCCCCGTCTGCCGGTCGCCAGCCGCCATCGCGGCCTGAATCGGCGAGGCGCCGCGCCATCGCGGCAGCAGCGAGGCATGGAGATTGATGCAACCGAGCCGGGGCAGGTCGAGCAGAGCGCGCGGGAAGATCTGCCCGAAAGCGACCACCACGGCGACGTCGGGAGCCAGCGCCGCGAGGTCCTCCAGGAAGGCGGGATCGCGTACGCGCTCGGGCATTGCCACAGGCAGATTCTGCTCGCGCGCCCAGCGCGCCACGGGGGGATCCTGCGGCCTCTGGCCCCGCCCCGCGGGACGCGCCGGCTGCGTGACGACGCGCACGGGCGCCCGCCCGGCCGCCACGAGGGCCGCGAGGGTGGAAACCGCAAATTCAGGCGTGCCGAAGAAGACGATCCGGTCGATCGCAGACATCCGCGCGAAGGATAGCACCGGCAAAAAAACATGGCCCGAGAGCATGAAAAGGCCGGCGGGGGCGGGCGCCAACTGGAGCCTCAGGGTCCCCCCGCCCAAGACCCTCATCACCCCGGCCCTCTTCTCCCGACCACCCCATCCCCCTCCCCGGGAGAAGAGGGAGAACAGCAAGATTCCACGGTTGAGAGGGAGCGGTGGGGGAAAGCTCGAAGTGGAAATTCCGCCGGATTCTCTTGTATCTACGCCGTCAAGACCCCCTCTTCTCCCGGTGTGGGGGGTTGGGAGGGGGCGGGAGAAGAGGGCCGGGGTGATGAGGGTCTTGGGCGGGGGGAAGCTGAAGCCAAAAACGCCCCACCGGAACCCGATGGGGCGTTTTCAGAGCGCGGCCGGGCCGCGATCCAAGGCCGCCGGTCTACTGGTCGTTGCCGATTACGAACCGGCGCTTGCCGATGAAGGTGTTGACGCCCGGGGTGTCGAGCACCACCACGTCGAGCGAGTGCTCGCCGTTGGAGAACAGGTGGGTGTCGAACGAGAACTGCCAGCCGGGGGCCGAGATGTTCGGATAGCCGGGATAGAAGGTCAGGTCGGTGACGTCGGGACGGGGAATGCCATAGAAGGCAGTGCCGACGAAGTTGCCGTCGACCAGGATCAGCACCTGATGGACGCCCTCCCAGTCCAGGGCCCAGCCGGTGGTCGTCATCGTGCCGCTGTAGATCAGCCCATTGCGCGGCACGTCGATGTCGCCGAACGAATTCTCGTTCGAGTTGTTCTGGTCGCAGGAGAAGGTGACCGGCATCTCGGCGATGTTGCGCGCGTTGTTGGCATGGTCGCCGGCGCGGATGGTCAGGATGTGCGCGCCCTGGTTGTAGGGCGGATCGAACCCCGCTCCCGGGCTGGCCACCAGCGCCCCGATGTCGAGGACGAAACGGAAGCCGCTGTGGGGGCTGTCCTTGAGGCTGGGATACTGCTTCTCGATATCCTGCCGCAGCAAGCCGTAGCACTGGGTCAGGCCACCGGTGACGTTGATGAAGCGGCAATCGAGGTCGGTATCGGCCACCACCGCGCGATCGATGAGGAGCTGCACGTAGCCGATCCCGTAGTCGTCCTCCGTGACGCCGGCGTCGAGGGCGTGGCCGTAGATGACGCTGTAGCGCCGCGGCGCCAGCGGATCGAAGTTGCAGGTGCCGCGCAACTCGGCCTGGGCCTTGGGAAAGTCGATGGCGCCAAAGGGCTCCAGAACCGCCTCGTTGTTGGTGAACTCGATCACCCGCGGCTCCAGCAGGGCCACCTCGCCGGCGCGGCTGCGCACCCGCGGCTGCACGGTGTGCAGGCCGTTCAGGTAATGGGAGGTGTCGAGCAGGTAGCCGAAGCCGGGGAGCGCCGAGTCGGGAAAGTTGGGATATCGCGCGGCGACTCCCTGCCACGCCATGCCATAGACGGCGCGGCCCACGATGGCGCCGTCGACCAGGATGTCGACGTTCTGGACGCCGTTGTCGTCCAGCGCCCAGCCGGCCACCGGAATGATTCCCGAGCCGCCGTTGTCGACCGCACCCAGAACGCCACCGAACCAACCGAACGGCGCCGCCGCGAGGCCCGGGGCCACCGCCAGCAGGAAACCAGCGAGCACAGACAGGATGACTTTGCGCTTCATTGCTCCTACCTCCTCCACAACCACTCCGCCCTGCAACCTCGGTGTGAATCGCGGGAAACAGCCGAAAGACGCAGACCTAGACGGTCAACCTTCAAGTATTACCTGAGCTTTCAGGGATTTTATTGAGATGCTGCGGGAAAGTCAATCATTGGCGTTCGTCTATAGGCTAGGGCGTCCCCCGGCCAACCCGGCCAGATGATCTTCGACGAGGCCCGGGAGGTTTCTCAGGTCGTATCCGCCCTCGAGCAAGGCGAGGACGCGGCCGCCGCAGACTTCGGCGGCCAGCTCGCGGAGCCAGTCGCCCCAGGCGCGGAAGCCGTCGCGGGTGACGCGCATGCCGCCCAGGGGATCGGCCTGCCAGGCGTCGAAGCCGGCCGAAAGGAGAAGGACGTCGGGAGCGAAACGCCGCAGGGCGGGAAGGATACGGCCCTGGATCGCCTCGGCGTAACCGTCGTCGCCGGTGCCGGCGGGCAGGGGGACGTTGACGGTAAAGCCCTCGCCGTCGCCGAGGCCCGTCTCCGCCGCGGCGCCGGTGCCGGGGTAGAAGGGATACTGGTGGGTGCTGGCGTAGAGGACGTCGGCCCGCGCCTCGAAGAGGTGCTGGGTGCCGTTGCCGTGGTGGACGTCGAAGTCGAAGATCGCCAGCCGCGAGGCGCCCCGGCGGCGAAGGTGCTCGGCGGCGACCGCGACGTTGTTGAAGAAGCAGAAGCCCATGGCGGTCGCGCGCTCGGCGTGGTGCCCCGGCGGGCGAACCGCCGCCAGCGCGGTGCGGTCGCCGCTCGCCGCCACCCAGTCCGCGGCCGCCACCGCCGTCGAGGCCGCCGCCCAGGCGGCGTTCCAGGTGCCGGCGGAGAGGGGATTGTCCGCCGAATCGAGGAGCGAATCGCCGCGGGTGACGGCGCGCTCGAAGCGGCCCACGTAGGCCGCGTCGTGGATCGCCAGCACCGCCTCGCGGACGCCCGTAGAGACAGTTGTCTCCTTTGTCACGTCCTCCTCCTCGAAAGCCCAGCCTCCCTCCCGCAGCCTGGCCACCACGCTCGCCAGCCGTTCGGGCTTCTCCGGATAGCCGGGAGGCGTGCGATGGTCGAGACAGGCGGCGCCGGAGAAGATGCGGATCATCGGACCGCGATCATATAGCGCCTCTCCGCCCGGGCAGATTCACGCTCCCGGCCAGCCGGCGCCTGGCGCGGTGCACCAGGGTGTCGACGGTGCTGACCGCCAGGAGACCGCCCTCGGCGCGCACGATCTCCTGGCTGCTCCAGCCCTCGACGAGTGCCCAGCGCAGCACCCGCAGGTTGCGCTGTCGGTCCTCGGGGTACATGGCGGCCGAGGCCAGCAGCCGGCAGCGGGCGAGGAGCACGCGGCGGGCTTCAGACACCATGGCGATCTCTTCGGGAGTGCCGCGGGAGTCCGCGACCCGGTTGGCCAGCTCCCCCAGCCTTCCGGCGAGGGCGATCTGGAACCCGGCGCCGCGCTTGACCGCGTTGGCTGCCCGCCGTTCGTCGCAGACCACTCGCTGCGCCGTGCGGCGCAGATAGCGGACGACCTGGACCTCGCTCCAGCGCCGGAACTGCCGCAGCAGCACCGTACCGCCCAGCAACAGGCGGCAGTACACCTCCTGCACCTGGTCCTCCACCAGCTCGTGCTCCGGCTGTAGGCCGGCGCGGTAGAGCCACCAGCGCACCTGGCCCTGCAGATGATGGCCGTAGCGGCCCACCAGCTCCTCCCAGGAATCCTGAAAGAGATCCTCGCGCCGCCGGTCCCTGGGGCGCTTCTTCTTTGATGGGGGCATCGCCCTCTCCTTGCGGGAAAGGAGAGCGCGGTGGCGAATCGAGCCAAACGAGATCCGGCCGTCCCTTGATGAGGAGACGGCCCAGCACTGAAAGGGAACCTAGTTATACCTGAGGCAGCACCCGTTGACAACCCCGGTGCCCTTCCCTATCATTGGCGCTCCTTGGCGGCAGGGGAGGTTAGCTCAGCGGTTAGAGCACCTGCCTTACACGCAGGGGGTCGCGGGTTCGAATCCCTCACCTCCCACCAGAGGTTGAGGTACCGCCGCGGACAGTATCCAGAGTAAAGCTCTTTGCGGGGCTGTAGTTCAGTTGGTTAGAACGCCGGCCTGTCACGCCGGAGGTCGCGGGTTCGAGCCCCGTCGGCCCCGCCAATCTTCCTAAAAGAGAGACCCGAGATGCGCGAGAAGATCAAATTGGTTTCGTCCGCCGGCACCGGCTACTTCTACACCACGTCGAAGAACAAGAAGCTCTCCACCGAGAAGCTGCGGATGAAGAAGTACGATCCCAAGGTCCGCAAGCACGTCGAGTTCGTGGAAGAGAAGCTGCGCTGACTTCTTCATTCGTCATTCTTCATTCAGCATTCTTCAAGGCCCCCCGCGCGGGGGCCTTGGTGTTTCTGTAAGACGATTTTCTGTAAGAATAGCTACAGCCGGGGGGCGAATCCCAATCACCTCCCCGCCCCCTCGCCTTTACCGTGCCGGCGACCATCCGGTCCTGCCGCGCGGCCACCCGACACCAGCAAGGAGGGAAGCGACCATGTCCTATCAGTTGCCTGCTCTGCCCTATGGCTTCGACGCGCTGGAGCCTCACATCGACGCCAAGACGATGGAGATCCACCACGACAAACACCACGCCACCTACGTCAACAAGCTCAACGAGGCCCTCGCCAGCCATCCCGACCTGCAGGCCAAGTCGGTCGAGGATCTGCTGCGCGGGTTTGACAGCGTGCCGGAGGTGATCCGCACCGCCGTGCGCAATCATGGCGGCGGCCACGCCAACCACTCCCTCTTCTGGGAGATCATGGGGCCGCACGGCGGCGGCGCGCCCTCAGGCGATCTGGCGACTGCCCTGCAGCAGGGCTTCGGCAGCTTCGAGGCCTTCAAGGAGAAGCTGACCAACGCCGCGGCCAACCAGTTCGGCTCCGGCTGGGGTTGGCTGGTGGTCAGCGGCGGCAAGCTCGAGGTCGTTGCCAAGGCCAACCAGGACAGCCCGCTCATCGAGGGCAAGACGCCCATCCTGGGCATCGACGTCTGGGAGCACGCCTACTATCTGAAGTACCAGAACCGCCGCCCCGACTACCTCGCCGCCTGGTGGAACACGGTCAACTGGCCGGCGGTGGCACAAGCCTACGGCAAGGCCCGCGGTTGACCCTCCACACCGCCCAATGACCCCGGACAAGGCTCCCAACTGGGAGCTTTGTCCCGTTTTAACTACCTCAGGCTACCCGCGAAAGCTCCATGTTGCTTGACCTAACTTTTTGGTTATAGAGAAGTTTGCACCTGTCTGCTCAAGCTTTGAGCAGCGCCGTGTATTCTTTGACGGGCAGTCTCAAGTGCGGCTCAAGTATCGCCCCGCTACAATGTGTCTATCGATGGCGGCTGGAAATCTGTAACCCGCTCGAAGGAGAAAGACGGACATGGCAAACTTGGACCGCGTCACCCATGACTTCAGACGTGAGGAACGGCATCTGACCAAAGTCTTCAAGGCTCTGTCGGACGGCACACGACAGGAGATC
>Ga0134121_10000204_pt1 | contig 70830 bp, 112 predicted proteins | sample KB301_FD_96463 | JGI IMG/M metagenome (GOLD analysis project Ga0134121, IMG submission 96463) | Terrestrial soil microbial communities without Nitrogen fertilizer from Kellogg Biological Station, Michigan, USA - KB3-0-1 | ecosystem: Environmental > Terrestrial > Soil > Unclassified ...
ACCTCCCACACTGGTGTACGACACGCCCGCAGTCGTAGTGACTACTGCCGCAGCGATGTCTGCCGTCACCTTCGTGCCTGAGCCGTCCGTATAGCGAAACTCCACCGCTCCACCATTAGCGTACTGAGTGGACGTAGTAGTCATTTTCAGCGAAACATCCAGAACGCGAGTAGCCTTACCCGATCCCGGCGATGCAATCAACGATACCGGAGTGCTGTTCATTGCCAAGATGTTCGCAGAGGTCAACGGGATGACTACTGTCTGCACCTGCCCACCGCCCGACGTACTTCCGGCGTTCGAGCAATACCAGATGCCTGATCCGTTTGACTCACACTTAACCAACTGACCCGGAGCGACGGTTGACGTACCGAAAACCGCGTCACCTGATCCAACCGCAATCGTGACCGTGGCGGTTGAAGTAGCGGCGTTCTCCACGAACGTAATTCCCTGTCCACCAGTGCGGTTGGCTAAGACATATCCCGCGTACATGCCGGACGATGCTGGCAAGGTCGCAGTTGCGGGAGCGGTAACGGTGTAAACAGTGAGATCGTCCGTAGTGGCGATGGACGAAGATGTGGTTTTGGCCTGTGTTACGACATTCGCAGTGTTGAATAGACTCATGGCATTCTCCTTAGTAAAAGTGGGAGGCCACTGTGTCGCGCTGGCCTCCCGATAGCGCATCTCAACTAAAGACCCGAAGTAACTTGCGTGGCCGTGGGCAACTGTGCTCGTTTGATGAACATCGTGGCCCTCGGATAAAGACTCGCCGGATTCGCTTTGAGGCCAATCGCATGTTGCCAGTTGTCCGATCCGGTTCCGTTGGCACCGAGGATCATTCTCATGTCCAGACCGTCTTTGTCATACGGCCCAAATGGCATCATCTCGTAGATACGCATCTGGTCGTTTTGGGCAAAGTAAACCCGATCTTCGTCCATGTCGGCGTCAAGGCAGAAAGTCGTGTCCCCGTCCGTGTACTCCGACTGCACACCCTTCATCGTGTCGGATGAGGATTCATTTCTCAGATAGTAGCCAAGATTGTAGCCCTGCTTCTTGATGGTGGAATACTGACCCGGAGTGATAAAGGCACTCAAGTGGCCCTTAGCTTTCGGATCGTTGTTGCGGGTTTGGAGCAGAGCTTTCCCGTTCTCGATAGCAGCGGGAGTCAACAAGGCGTTAGCCAAGTCAACTACCGGGGCGTTGAGGTCAGGAAAGGCCGACGTGCTCAGTCCTTGAAAAGTTCTGGTCTGGTCTGAAATCAGCCAAGCCAACCCTCTCATCGCCATCTGGTACGCGCCCACGGTAACGATTGGATCGCCGGAACTGATCGTGCCGGAGCTAAGATTGATCGTACAAGACGAAGTACCGGGAGTTGTTACTGTAAACGTCCCTCGCACTTGAGCGGTGGAGGTGTTGATGGCCTGATACGTCTGGCCAGCCAACAGCCACATCGTGCCCTTAGTCTGTCCTGCTGTAGTCGCGGCTGCGGTTGTTCCCGCCAAAGTTTGACTACCCAGAGATGAGATAGTTGACGCGGAGTAAGCCAGCGATCCGGTTCCGTCGCCGTAGAACAACTGGTTAATCATCTTCTGGGCTGCGCGAGTGTACTGACCCATAATTTGACGATAACCCTGAATGTTGTTCTCGGGGGTGACTTCAAAAGACTGAATTGCCGACCCCTGCCAAACTACGGGAAGCGCGTACATCGTGGGATAGACCCACATGCTCACGGTCTGAAGTGGGACGGCAGCATTAAAGTCTGACTGAGAGGGTACATACCACGTATGCCCACCCGGACGCTGCGAGTAGTAGGGAATACGGATACCCTTCTCACCAAAGGCGGGCTTCTCCGTTCCTTTCTGAAATGCCGACCAACCCGGAGTGTTATTTTCAAACAGATCACGGGCTTCTTTCTCGACAGCTTGGCGCTCCAAGTCTGTTAGATTACTAAAAGCTACATTTGCCATTGTCTTCTCCTAATTTTGCGATAACATCGCCCGCACTCTTGCATGATGCTCGTCAGCTTCTCGGCTGAAAGGCTGGACTCCTGCTGGAAGATCAAACGGATTGCCGCCAGACTTCGACTGCGCTCCGTTCCCACTTGGAACCACACGGGCGGTTGCCCCCGCATTACCGTTTCCTTTAACTAAATTCGCAGTTGGCGATGCGAGTTTCAAAGCTATCTGGTTCAGCTTTGCCGTAAGTAGCTGGCGGGCCTGAGACGCTTCAGACATTGCCTGTCTGGCCCTCATCTGGTCGCCGTACTTCTCATACCTCTTAGCCGCTGCGGTGCGTTCAGCCAACCGATTAACGGTCTGGTCAAACGGCACCTGTACCCCCGCTATCGTAGAATCCAAACTCACGCCCATCTTGGCTAGCAAGGGTTCGAGAATGAGCTTTCTCCCTGCCGGATCGAGAAGCGTATAGAGATTGCTCATCACTCCGGCTTGATAGGATTCGTTGATTAGCGGATCGGAAGAAACGGTTATTTGGGAAGCGAGACTTTGTTTGATGGAATTGTAAATCTCAGATGTAACCTGCTCGATTGCCGCAGTTGATTCAGACTGGATTTCACGCTCAAGGGCTTGCTGTTGGGCTTGCTCCTGAGACTTTTGGTTATTCTCAATCTGCTCACGAAACTTCTGAGCTTCCAACGCCGACTGTGCATTCCGCAGGTTCTCAGCCACATTCAAGCGGTCAACTTCACTACCACTTTGAAGTAACGTAAGAATGTCTGTTCGGTTTGCCGGAGATAGAGCCTTGAAGGCATCGTGAAACTGCGGGTCAATCTTCGCAAGGTCATCAGCACTTACAATTCCGCTTGCGATGCCGAGCGTTCCCTTGTCCAACGCCTGATATTGGGCGATGTTGTCGGGGTTCAGTCCGTGTGATCGGTAGAGATGCCTGACGAGAGTATCTAACTTCCCGTCTTGACCGGGCACAGGATAGGAAAGCAGGTCGGAGAAGATTTGATCCACCGAACCGGGGCTTTCTGTTTCCAGCCGCTCAAGAAAAGGTTTAGTTGTGTACTCGTCAGGTTTCCCTTCGACCGGACTGTGAAGCAGAGACACTAATTCATGGTTTGCTAAAGCTACCGATGGATCGACTTGCTTCTCAGCAAGAGGCTTCCATGCGTCAAACTGTGATAGTTCCTGCTTCGTTCGCTCGTAAGCTGGCCGCAACTGTGCGAGGGCTTGAGCATAGGGCACTTTTTGGGCGACCTGCTCTTGCAATTCCTCGATTGTCGGAACGTCCTTTAGCGGATCGTCCCCAGTTGAAGCCGTCTGTTGTTCTGAGTCCGTAACGCTGGACTGCGATTCAGAACCGCTCTCCGCAAGCGCATCTGGCGAGGATGCCGTATCCGCAGATACTGTGTCAGGAGAAGACACTACGCCACCACCACCTCCGCCTTCTTCACCGTCGCCGAAGCTAAGGGATTGAAGGAAAGATAGTAGATTTAGTTTGATTTTCATATTTTCTTTTACGACTTAAATGAAAAAGTCGCGTCAAGAGATTCGTAAATCTCCTCACGCGACGCCTCAGTTAAGAGTGGTCAGTATTAAAATTGTCAGCCGACTTTCACGGCACTAACAGCGGATAATACCTTTATTCCCGATGATTGCGCAATAGTTGTTTTGAACGCACCCTCTCGGCTGAGTCGTTTCCGTAATGCTTCCTGTCTCGTTCCTACATGCCGAAAAAGGTTCAACGCTTCCTCAGTGGGTAGATTTCTTCCTAGCGTATCAATCACCGCGAGGGCTTTTGCCATCTCAAATTGAGTGGTGGTGTCCATTATCAAATTACAAGGTCTGCTGTCTTATGCGGACAAGTTCCGTATATACCCTTCGCGTGGTTACAGTTGTGACAAAGTATCTGAAACCTCTCTGGAAATCCCTCCACTATCACGCGGCGTACTAGAAACGGCCCAAACGCACCTTCTTTCTGTCCACCACCGTTTACGTGGTCTATTGCTAAAAACTTGAATTCGTTTTCACCGCAACAGTTGCACCGCCCTCCATATGTATCTATAACTAACTTTCTGCGTGCGTAACGCCGAGCCGTATTGCGCTCAATGCCGCGCTGTCGGTGAAATTCACAATAAGCCAGAGCGTTTTCTGTTCGGTTTCTACAGTTTGCACTATACCGACAAAGACCTTGTTCTTTCTTGGCTTCGTTGCGCGCTCGATGCTTATCTAAACAATACTGACACGTGGTAAATCCGTCTGCCCGATTGCGCTTATGGCAGTGGCAGCATTTCGCCGCGCGATCCGCGTTGTCATGGTAAGCCACTTCTGCTTTGCGGCAGTTCTGGCACTTTTTGTAACCAACCAAACGCGGTCGTTTACCGCAGCGAGTGCATAAGCCACTCTGTCGCGCTTGTAAAACGCGCCTTGCTCGTTTCTGCCGTGCTTTATGCCCGCAGGGGACGCACAGAGTCTGATTTCTGGCACTGAGAACGCCATTGCCGCAACTAAGGCAAAAACTATTGGCTCGAAGATGTGCACGCTGAATTCTGTAGCGTTCCAAACAAGGCGCGCAGTAGCGTAACCCTTCTTGCCGCGCCCGCTTTTTACATTTTACGCAAAGGTCATTCTGACTTAAGATACTATCGGTCATTGCGCTTACCTCCAATAAGCGTTATGGCTAGGCCTGAACGGACGCTAAATCCGTTCAGGCCATTATATCATTTGCTCTTTCCTTGTTTGCTCTTAACTTCCATTTTCTTGATCTTAATATCGTGCGCACGTTGGGCGTTGGACTCTTTTGATTCGTGCTGTCTTTGACGTTCAGCCTCTTGCTGCTGCCCAACTTGCTGCTGCGCGTCTGCTTGCGTTTTCACTAGCGCATCTGGCGATACTTGAGGCTGTTCGGGTTCTGGCTGCATAGATTGCTGCGCCATCGCGCCGGGGGTCGCAGCGGCAACCTGAATTTGCCCTTGTCCTGCCGCCATTGTGGATTGCTGCTGTACCGCACCCATGAATTGCCCGGCGGCTAGTAGTTCTACTGCGAGTCTGAGCGGCATCGGCGCTTGCTGCATTTCATCATGGTCTAAAACTTCACTAAACCAGCGGCCTTTCTGATCAAGATACGGTTCTACCCGACTAATCGGTGGTTGAATTGCGGAGATTAACGCGACCGGATCGCTCACCCCCGCATTCATCGCGTCCTTCATCATGTCTAATCGCTTACGACACAAATCAGCCACATCCTCAAAACTGTCATCGTCTAAATCCACGTCAAAGGTTTGAATGAGATTCGCGGCGAGTTTGGGATCGGCGGCTTTCAACTGAGAATATCCTAACCCTCCCTGTGTAATTTGAAACAACGTCGCAAGGTTCTTTCTCTGCGTAAATGGCCCCTTCGGCATCTCGGAATTCGTGACCACTTCACAAATTAAGTCAGCCTCTAAGTCAGACCCGTACAACTCCACGCCCTGTTGCTCCCCGAACTTCCCGGCAATGTGTAGAAATCGCTTCATCGGGAAATACTTCGGATACTCTTTCATCGTAATTTCAGCGTTACGTTTTCTGAGTTCTGCTTTCCCTTGAAAGATAGGTTGATTCAATACGTCTGCATTTGACTGGTCAATCTCTGCTGCTGTCGCCGTAGTGTTCTTTTGAGTGATCCCCGGCTCACCTTGATTGTAGTCCGTGACCCCCGAAGTCTTTTGTCCCACCACGTTAAGCATCTGTTGGTAGTATTGAACTGCCGCTGCTGGAAACGGGGCTGCTTGAAACTGCCACAGCGCGTCTTTCATTGCTCGGCCTTCGGGGAGTTTAGTCAGGTCAAACGGGATGTTCATATTTGGCGTGCCGATGTACTTTGCTCGCCCTGCTGGCATGATTTGCTTATCTACGCCTATAGCAGGAGTGCCGATAGTGTCATGGTAAGTTGCTTGCTGGTTTGCGAACCGATTAAATTGCTTTTGAACCTCTACGGAGTCAGCTAATCCCCTCCCCGCTCCCGACAGCCCCTTGATGTACCACACCCCCGATGAGATTTGAGATTTATGCGTCTCGCCGTACAGACCAAGAATTACCGCCATGCCGTTAAGTCCTACCGCACACAGACCATCAGGGAATACGTCTGACAACTTTCCTTGTGGTAGCGTCTCACCACCTACGGTTTTCTCATCGCCTTGTAAGTTGATGTCCGCGATGTCATTCGCACTCAGCCACATCTCATCGAATGCAACTCTCTCTTTGAGGTACTGGCTCATCTCATTCCAATTTCCATGTGCGAACCCTCCAACGGCTTGACCAGCAAAGGCGAGATTTCTCACTTGAGACAGCCCATCCAGCATCCCGCTTTCCTGATTACCCGGTTCACCGGGAATCCTCACATTACCTAAGACCCGCTGTAACGCTCCCTTCGTAGTCTCTTGACGGTAAATGAACCATGAGGACTCTTCCGCGCGTCTCATTAAGTCCCAACGACAGGACGCTAAAGGTAATTGCTCGCAAACAAACTCGCCGCGATCCTCGGTCTTCTGCCCTGAGACAGATTGAAAGTCATCCGAAGGTGGTTGCTCGACTTGGGCCATCCCTCCACAGTCAGGACAGATTCCAACATTCCCGCCAAAGTTCTCAACGCCTTCGGGGTTTTGAGCAAAGTCTTGCGCTGGGCCAATCTTCCCACAGTCGGGACATGCCCCAATCCCATCTCCCATTTGGACATTCTTCGTTTCAAACACATCCTGAATGATGGACATGGACTTAACAGAGTCGTCATAGCGAATGCGATTGAGGTAAGTTCCGAAAGTCGTTCCTGCTCGGCATTCCTGTCTGTTGTACCACGGCGAATAGAATCTGCGATTGTAGTAGTCCCAAACTACCTGCCCGCCCTTAGCAGCGATAGCACATTGGTCAACATTCTTTCCCGGTCGCACGAGGATGTCTGGATTTGACCCAACCCACTTAGACTCTAGATTCGCATAGTAATTGTGCATGATGTTCAATGCAGCTTTTTGCGAATTGGAGTTGGATATATTCGCGGTGGGAATTATTGACCACGCGCCTGAAATTGGGTTACGAACCGGAAACTGGTCGCCCGCGAAAAAAAGTTCCACCTGAGTTCCAATGTTAAGGATTGATCTCCATGCAAGAGAATCTTTATTCCAATAGTATTGAAACTTCTTTTTGAGCGCGTCTGTGATTTTGCTGCTTGGGAGTTTGGCCCCGTCGCGGAGATCGATAAGGGGACGCAAAGGAGCTAAGTTTGCCGAGGGATTATTTCCAATTGATTGTTGAGGTGCCGCCATTTATACCACAGATGAATAGTGCTTACGGCGAACAATGTAGCCGATTGGCGTTACTCCTCGATAGTAGCGTTCAGTGATAGACCCGCCGTGACGCGCAAACGTCATTACGGGTCGCTTTATTTTAACATAGGGGAACGTCATTCAGATTAAGTTTTCAGTGCTAGAAAATCCTTTGTCACCTGATTCATGTCAGGCTCTTTCGCGTCCAGCCTATTTGCCCGTTCGGTGGCTATCTCTGCGTCGGGAAATATCGCCCTTAGCGTGCCAATTAACATCGGAGCAGTAAAGACGGCTTGCTCAACGTACCAATCTGTTTCTATTGGCTTATCTTCGTGTGTGAAGGTGAAGCGGAAGGCCATTACGAAAGATGCTTCTCAGCAATTTCCGCGCCCGTAGCCGTAAGATTATGCCACGGAAACTGATCCAACATTCGATCCGTTACGCCTAAAATCAGCCGCGTGTAGTCAAGCGCAACCTCCGGTAATCTGGCCCCAAAGGTATCTCCTGACGCCTGTACCAATTCCACAGCCTTTGTGTAGGCTTGCTCTACTTCCTCAATTCTCGTCATTTTAATTCTCCTGTTGCAACTCAAACGGCATCGGCAATCCCCTATGATGCCGATCCAGCCAATCCAGCGCCTCTGACTCTGGTTTCCCTGCGTCTATGGCAAACTGTTGATATGCTCCCCATAGGTCGGGATAGCCAGCCTTGAGACGTTCGTGGTAAGCCTCCTGAGTCTCTTCTGGCTGGGCTTGGGCCTCTTGCGGCAGTCTCGCGGAAATAGCGTAGTTCTTGTCCTTCGTCGCGGCGTGATCCAGTACGGCCAGATTCAGCACGTCACGCGCTTTTCGCTCACTCTCAAGCCTTCGCTCTGCTTCCGCAGCACGACGGAGCGCGGCGGATAGCTCACGCTCCAATCGGCGAAGTTCTCTCCTCGAAACGAAGAAAGGCATTTACTCTGGCACAGCTTGAATGATCGAATCCGTGACTGTGGCGTTCGTCAGTTGAACCAAGCCCGTGACGGTTGTCAGTGACAAGACACGCGCATCCGTAAAACTGCCGTCATACGTGCCGAGCGTGATTGCCAAGTCGGTGCGGGCTTTCATCGGAACCTGATCCGCGTGGCATGTTGCGTTGTCCACGGCGGAAATAAGGCCCGCCACAGTATCGGATGCCGCCACGCTAGAATCCGTAAGCAGGGCATACCCGCTATTAGTCGAAACATTTCCCGCGCTCAAGACGGTATCGCCAACGAGACGATTCAAAGGAATTGCGTCAGCATGAAGTCCTACAGGTGCAGCCATTAGCTTTTCTCCTTGTTAATTCTCGAAACTGCTTGCTCAAATTGAGCTAATCGAGTGTCGCCAGACTGCGGCGCACTCCCGTTAATGATTGATTGCGCGTGAGAAAGATATTTCTCTTTGTGCGTAGCAACACAGTGATCGAAATCAGGGTCGCTGATGTCCTTCACGCCATCCCACGCGAGACGTGCAATGTCCAACAGGGATAAAGGTACAGATGCTTCCGCTGCAACATCAGGGTTCTTTTGTTCCGCCGCTTGACGCGACTCGACGTGAGCGCCGTGCACGATTACAGGCGCAGATGGCGATGGCGCGGGAGATAATGCGGGCGCACCTGTGACGGTCACTGCCGGCTTACTCGCAGCGTTCTTTACGGGCTGGGCCTCTACAGGTGCTTTAGTTGATTTATTCTTCATCTTGAAACTCCTTACGAAGTAATCGGCGCTCAATGTTGACGCCTCCGGTGATCGCAAAGGTTTGCTCAACTGTCTCAACATAGAGAGCCGTGTCAGTGCGTAGAAGCAAACGCATGTCGCGCGAGATTATGGTTGGGGCGAATTCGTTCACGGTTTCGGGAACCTCGCTTTGTGGCGGAATTTCTTTGGAGCGCTTTCCGGCAACCCCTTTGGACTTTGATGGCCCAACATCTCACTTGCTTTCGATTTTGTAAGAGAACCTTTCGACCCGATAGAGCCGTGTGCAATTCCTTGAAATAACCGAAACTGAGATTTAGACGTGGCCTTGTTCGGCATCGGGTCTTATATTGCTACCAAAACCTCTGCCCGTCAATATGAATCTTCCTGCACCAAATTGCCTGAGTCGTCGAAAATCTGCCACGCCGCGTTTTGTTGTACCTTCTTTTTAGCTTGGGCCAACTGAAAACTTATCGACATTTCACGCTCAGGGCTGTAGTCGTCCTTCAATGTTTCAGGTCTGTACTTCTCTGGCGTCACTGCTCGGATTTCTTCTTGCTCCGTCAACGCATCAGCATCCACGCCGAAGGTGGACATCAAGCCTCTCAGGCCATCGACAAAATCATCGTCGATCTTCTTCTGTCCTGTATTTCGATGCGAGTACAGCGGCATTTCATAACGACACCGAGCTAGACCATCAGCATCTTTCGCGCCGGTAACTCGCAGCTTCCCGTTGCCGTCTAAATACAATTCCCCCTGGCCATCCGCCACCACAAAGTACATACGAGGCTTACCCATGATTGGCATCCCGGCGTGAGGATGGCCCTTTGGGTACTTTCTGAATGGATGGGGTTTTTTCTTATCCACTTCCAAGAGATTTTGTATCTGCGGTACACCTGAACCTCTTGCTGCTTTCCATTTCTTATAGAAGATTTGCAACTCTTCCGGTAAGTCAATCATCAGCGTGTTTTGCACTGAGGACGCTTCGTGAGAGAGTTTTGACTGCTCTATCTGTCTTTCCTCAATCCTCATGTGTTGTTGAAATAACTTCGTTGCGGCCGCGACCCGTCCGGGACTCACTAACTCCGCTGGGATACTTGGGTCATAGGGAAATTTCGGTAGTACAACTTCCCCGATAACAAAGTGAGAATCATCGTGAGGGCAAGTCTTGTCAGGGCGGGTAACGAAGGCTACGGCGGAGGGATGGTCTCTGGTAGTTCCAGTATCGAAGCCTCGCCCTTTGTGCCATCTCGCCGGAATAAAGAACCCGTTTTCATCCTGCATTTCAACATATGGAAAACCCCGCGCCATCTCAGATCGGGTAATGATATGATAAACCTCATCCCACTCTCGAAAGTCTTTATCTTCCCCAACCTTCGTAACGTCCTGCTGGGCTTCACGGTCAAATAAGTCTTTCCCAATCTGGTTTAGAACTGATTCGCAGTATTCCAACGGAATAGCCGGATCGAACACTTCTCCTGCTGTAATTGTCCATCGTTTCCCACCGTCAGGAAGATCGACCTTCTCCGCGTCATACCATTTCATTAAAGGATACGGCCCTTTGAAGTCTCTATCTGAAAGCATGTCTGCCCGGTGATCCATTACCATTGCGCAAATCGAGTCTCTATGAATCAGGTTTTGTGCAAAAAGAATTGTGGTGTTCGCATATCCCGCAAAGATGATTTCAGATTTTAGTAGTTCCAGGTTCTTCGCAATCACGTCAGGGCTTTCACCGAGAGAGTCAATGTCATCCAGTACGATGAGATCGAAGCGCGTATCATCCTCTGACTTAAATCCTCGATTAGAACCTTGTAAGGTGATCGGAATAATCGTCTGCCCGCCTTCGGTTAGGAGCCGATCCTGTGACCACGAGTTGAAAGCGTTGCGATATTTCTGAACTCGTGGTTTTAAGTGCGGGTAGTCTTGAAGCAGTTGGGAGTTCTCAAGTTTGCGGCGAATGGAATTAAAGTGTTTAGTAGCTTTGTCGTCCGTACCAGAGACATACCCAATAGACATCTTCCGCTTGCGAGCGAGTAACATAACAACCAGCGTCTCTGCGGACGTACTCTTACCCACTCCGCGCGGTTCGCACTCAACCCGCGCACGGTAGTAGGTTTCCGGCTGAATGGCCCAGCCCCAATCCCAATAGTCTTTTTGATAACTGGTAAATGGACGTGAGAAGGGTTTCGGAAAGTATCGTTTAATCCACCCGTCCCATCCGAGAGATTCCAGCCACTTAGCTTTCATCTCTGGCGGCATAGAGGGCCACAACTCAGCCCACACCTGCTCATGTATCACCTCCGCAAGGATAGGATCATCAAGGATGGAGGGCATGACTACGCTCTGCGCATGGCTCTTAGCACGGCACGTTTATTTGGTTGCCGATCATTCCAATCATGCAGATTAGTGTTTCGGGGACATTTAACCACTCGCCCTAGAGCGTTATAGGCAAGCCTGAATCTTTCAGTGCTTACCCCTCCCGTGACAGCTTTAATTGCGTCCACGGCGCACATACCCTTCCCGCGCCGTCCCCAGCGATGACGTGACAGTAAATCCGCAGCGGTTAGGAGATCATCGTTCATGCCGTGTCAAATCCTTTGAGCGAAACCGGACTATCATACATCTGACTTGCCCGTGGTTTGCGAGGGCGGTTGATGAATGCTGTGCCGAGTTGTCCAATGGCGTCACCCATGCCGCCTTCCTGCGGGGGTTGGGGCGGAACCGGCATGTCCATTGGTTGAATGTTTAGCTCAGGCGGTGCGCCGAAGTTCGCGGGAGGTTGTGGAGGTGACGGAAAGTCTGCCATGCCACCTTGATAAGGCGCGAGTGAAACATCGGTTAAAGGGTTACGTCGGATCATGCGCGTTTCTCCAGTCCTGCTAACACATAGCGGTAAGACTCGAATCGCTCACCTTGTGGCCCGTACACAGTCACAGGTTCTTTATTGTACGGAACGATCATATTTTCAGGCACCTCAGGGCACATCTTGATTGGCGTGTCGAAATAAATCGCATCACCCGTTTCGTGCCGCTTGCCGCAATAGGGACATCGTTCAATCATGGATTTCTCCTAATTCTACGCTTCCCGCTTCCTACCTGCATAACGATAATCGTTTGCGCGCATGACGCCACGCCATCAGGGTTAGATGCCTTCCAGAGAATTGAAGTGTGACCAAGAGGAAAGGGATTAGTCAAAGGCAAGTTGTCGCTCCGCGCTCCGATAACTGTTAGCGATCCGGAATCATCATGAGCTACGGCGGGGGTGATTATGATTGTCGCGTACCGCTGGTTCTGATCGTTGTAGCGCGTGATGTCGCCGGGGCAAACAATGATAGGTTGCGAAAGTGTAAGTAGAATGAGTAGTAGTTTCATTTTCCATCTTCCTGTGGTAGGTCTTCCTGTGGTAGCTCAGTCGCCCACTCTTGCTGAAACTTGTAAAGCAGTTCTTCGTATCGGCGTACAAGATTTGCCCGATCTGGGTGTTCACTTATCGCTTGTCGAAATGCGCGGTAAGCATCACGCAGTTCAAACACCGAATTCGCCCACAGCGCTGGGGTCGATTTTTTACTCATTGCTGATAACTCCATGCTCTCGGATTCGGCCTCTCTGGCCGTTGTGGACGCTCAGGGCGCTTTGGGATAGACAGACCGGGTTTGAAGCCATAGCTGATTAGTCTGTCTCTCACTTCCTTCTGTTGCTCTAGTGGTAACAAATCGACCGCAGCCGCTTTCTCACTGATAATCTTTTTCAACGCTTCCTGCTGTTCAAGCGTTGCGGTCGAGTACACAGTCAGCGCGTCTTTATGGTGTTTCGGATCGTACAAGGGTAGTCGCTTTACATCTTCTTGCAATCTCATTTGACCACGAGACGATAATATACTCTTTTCTTTCCTATCGTTAATCACGCCTTGCGACTTTAGGGCTGCAAGCGATTTTGAAACGTCAATTCCTTTTCGTGACTGCGCTCTCAGTTCTGATAATTGTTGGCTTTGATCTATTTCTTCCTGCGTGCGTCCCTCGTCGGGCGACATTTGATCGGCAAGGAATTTACGCGCCAACTTCTCCGCTCTCGTTACAGGCTTCTCCGGTGAAGATTGATAGGTCTGCACTCCCACACCAAATAGAGTTGGAAATGCTTCTGCGATTCCCCTAACTACCCCATCCTGCTTAATCGCCTCTTGAAAATCTTGAAATGGAAGTGGAATGAGCGTTCTAGTTAAGTCTTTTCCGGCTTCAAACTTCTTTCCTGAAAGCCTATTCTTACCTTCCAGATAATCCCAGCCATACCCAAATCCCGGCGCGGCTTTAGACCGTGCAAAGTCCGCTGCAATCTTTCCTTTGTCTGCGCCTTCGTAAGTCTCGCCACCTTTAATTGCTCGACTCATGCGGTACATGAATCTCATTGGTTGTTGTAGTCCTGCCAGCATGTCGTAACGAGTTTCACCCGCTTTGATTTTCAGGAAATCCGCATCGTCAGGATCGAGATTTACATTAGCGCCCGCTGCTTTCGCTAACGCTAAAGTTGATGCTACGCCAAAGAGAAACTTCGCATTGTCCGCCATCTGCAAACGTCTTGCGCCTTTGGGAGTGTTGGCCCATGAACCGGGATTGAACATCTTGTTGAGAAACTGTACCCGTGAAGCAATTAGACGCGGAGAGAATAAAGCAACGTTCAATGCCGGTGCGGCTTGGTTTCCTTTCGTTCCCAGCGATCCCCTTCCCGTAATGATGTTGATGTACTTTGCCTGAGATTTTAAAGCATCATCCAGGTCTTTACCTTTCAATCCCATGTCCTCTAAAGCCTTAGCCTGACTTTCAAAGATTCGCATTCGCTGAGAATCAAGGAAGGATACAAAGGTTCGTTCTGAGAAGTCTTTAACACCTTTCACGATACGGAGAGGGTTGACTTTCCCTTTTGCTAGCGTGTCTATCGCGCTTGACCCTAAATACCCTTCCTCGTGTTTCGACAACTGCGGACTGTCCTTATCAACTCCGGTAAACTCCACCCCTGCTCGCTTGGCCTGATCGAATCGCGGACTGTTTTTAATCGCATTCTCTACGTTTGCAAATCCATGTGATGTAAACGCCTTGAGCATATCCACCCCCGCACGCCCAGAGAGAATCGGATGCTGATAGACACCGATTCCGCCTTGACGCATGACAGCAGAGACATCAGCCATAGACAGCATCGTCTTGGGGATGTTGCCAAATCCCGCAACAGTGTCGGCTACTTTCCCTGCTGTGCTTCGATTCGCCCGATACATTTCACGGTCAAACTTTGCTTTGAGTTCATTGACGCCTTTTTGTAGCCGGAAAGTCTCGCGATTGTAAATCGGTGTTTGCCGTGGATTCTTGGGGGCGTAGTTTCCCGTCGCCATGCGGGATTCCAAATCGGCTTGCTGTTTCAATAGTTGAGTTTGGCGGTTCTTGTCCCAGCGGCTCAATACATCATCAGGTTGATGAAGCGTGCCGCGAATCAGTTGAGCGATTTCATCTCTGGAAACGTCATAATGGTCTTTAACGGCACCGTAAACTTCATCCACAAGGGCTTCCGCAGAGTTAATTCCGGCTTTAACCCGATTGCGCGCCATCTTCGCAATAATTGGCGTGAGTTTGCCTTCCGGATCGATAGCCGCGAGCAGAGAAGGCTGCACGCCGGAGCGAGTTTCTAGTTTTGCTTGCGCTAATTGTGCTTTCAGCGAGGCGAATTCATCGTCTAATACTGCTTTCGTCTCTCCCCGGCGTGTTTGACGTTGAATTCTCCCGATCTGCTTCTGAATCTGCGCGGATTTTGCTCTGTCGTTTGCTTCTGTGAGTTGCTGCTCAAGGTCGGTAATCTTCTGGGCTTGTTGCTCGTATCGGGAGCGCTCATCAGGGGTCAAATCTCGCCCCTTTGCCGCCTTTGCCCTTTGTACTAACGAGACGAGATCGTAATCCTGGTTAATGGTAAGTTTCTGTGCCGCGAGAGTGCGGCCTTTTTCCGTTCCGCTAGCCTTCGTCGCTCGCGTGATGCGGTCAAATTCCCTCTCTAGCGCATCTGCTTGAGATCGTTTCGCTTGGATCGTCTCAGCATCAGTCGCGTCACCAATTGCTTTCATTACCTGAGAGTGCTCATTCTTGATTTCCTGCGCTCGCACAACCAAAGAAGCCGTTTCCTCATCATTCAGTGAGCGGGGTTTGTTAAGCACTTCATCTGCGAGCAGTCCCGCGCGTTCCGGTTTCGCAGCGGCTAATGATTGCTGCCATCCTTTGCGCTCAGCTTTCGGGAGTTCAGGCAGGTCTAGGGCTTCACGGTCTGCGCCCATTGAGGCTTTCTTCGCTGCCGTCGTGGCCGGTTCCGGGGTGAAGTAAGGGTCAGGGGGTATCACAGGAGTAGCCGTCACTCCCTCAGCCGCACCTGCCTCTGTGGGTTTAGGCTCTAGTTGAGGGGAGGTGGCGCGCAAAAGATTCTCCGGCACCCTCGCGCCTTGAGCCTGAGCACGCGCAATCACATCTTCAGGGTTGTGTTTAGCAGATACAGGGCGCTCGATAAGTGAAATCGCGTCCGTGATCGCGCCATCGCGCTTCACAATGATCGCGTCTGCGCCAGTATCTCGGTGAACTGCTTCGGCGGCTTCCTTCAATGTCGAGGGTGCGCGACCCAAAACTGTTGTCGCTTTCGATATCAGCAACTGTTCAGCGTCGTGGAGGGTTTTTGCCTCAAGTGAGTTTTTGGACGTGAACGGGATTTCGTGGACTTTGCCAACGAACTGCTCCGACAGATCAGCGGGATCAACTTTCGTTGTGTAGCCCGCTGCCCACTCTGGCTGATTGGTCAACATCGAGCCGGGGCGCACAGTATCTTGGGCACGCCGTCGCCCGTGATAAAGCACCGTCCCTTCAGGTACAGATACTCCCTGCTCAGGAACTGCGGTAGGAGTGGAAAGAGAGGGCGTAGATTGCGCTTGCGGTGCGCCCTCTGTCGGCGGAGCTTTTATCGGGGCACTCGTAGCGGATTCTGTCGGTTGCACTATGTCCGACTGTGCGGGTGGTGTTGCGGCCCCTTGCAAATTGGATGCGATACTTAATTTCGCAACAGCGTGAGGGAAAACTACAACCTGCGGTTCGGCAAAATTCGCCTCGGCAGGAATGTCAAGGCCGTCATAACCCTGCCTAACGTATCGATCTTGAATTAACGCCTCGTAATTGAGTGGTAATACGCCGCTTTTGTCCCTGAGACTTTCGATTTCTTTGTCGAATTCGCTTGCTGTTATCTGTTTAAGGTTGAGATCGCGGTAGGCTACCTTCAGCACTTTTGGCGCACCTGGATTTAGAATTTCACCTGTGTTGATATTCTGAAAAGTTCCATCGCCACGCGGTTCCATTGTAGGGCTGTGATAAGACAGATCGGAGAATGTTTTAGCAACGCCGGGATCGCGTGAGATATACACGCCGGGGCCGAAATACCCATTAGACGAAGGCTTTAATTCCGTAAGTGCTCCGCGAGGCGTGCCGTGATAAGCGGTTCCGCTTTCCGGTGTTGCGGCCTGAACTTGTGTCTGTCTCGCTAGGGTTTCAGCACGGGATTCTGATTTGAATTGACCCTTGCCTTCGCCTCTGATTTTGCGAGGTTGTAAGTCAACGTGCCGGACTGATTCAGGCTGAGATAACTGCTCGGCATTGGCGCTAACAATATCTGCCGCATTACCTCGGCGTCCGCTTGTAAGATCGCCCGCTTGAGTGGCGATGGTATTCGCTTCACTTTGCGGAGTATTTGCTTGACCTTGCGCAGTACTGCTTTCTGTTCTTGCTGGTTCACTTGCTATCCTTTCTGCTCTGCTTAATTCCGGCCTCTCAGCACCGCCCGACAACGCAAATAACGCGTTAACTGCGGCATTCTTTCCGTGCGGCTCGTTACCAGCGATCTTGTCAATTATCTCAGTTCCACCGCCAACCAATCCAGCCTTAGTCAACCTTCGGCCAATCTCGTTCAAAAGTCCCTGCTTCACTGGTAGCGGAATTTCAAATAGCCCGCCAATCGCCGCGCCAACGCCCGTCTCCTTGAGTATATCTTTGAACTCCGCATCTCTACCTTCCGCCTCAAGATATGACTGCAATCCAAACGCTACCGGCGCAGGGACACCTAATCTCGTGAGGATCATTGCTGGAGCACTTGCTATCGCCCCACCGGCGACATCTTGAGCAGTCTGGCTCACGACTCCACGGTTAGCGTCTCGGTCAATAGTCTGCGTGGCCCGATTAAGCCGATTGGCCGTCTCATTCAGCTTATTAGCCGCACCTTCTGTAACCGCATTTCGTTGAAACGGATCATGCGGGATACTTCGTGCCAAGCCCGCGCCTTGCTTGAGCAGTCCCGCCGCGCCTTTAGCTGTTATCTCATTCGCGTAATCAACGGCATCAGGGGCGAGAATCGAAGGCGGTAGCAACCCAGCCGTGCCAATGCGAGTTAACGCTTCCACTGGCCCGCGTAGTGACTGCTTGGCTTCGGTTGCTGACCTAGCTTGCGCTGCACCCGTACCCATCATGTCGCCGCTTAACTTTGCTTGTTCCTGCGGCGTGAGATCAAATAGCTTGCGGCCAGAAGTCGGTGCTTGCACTCTACGGCGGAGAGGCTTGACGGTGACGGGTGAGGCAGGCGCTGCTGGTTGCTGTGACGGTTCTGGCTGGTCAAATAAATCCGCCAACGGGTCAACGGGTTTATTCGGTCTTTGTCCGCCCGTAGCTTTCACGTACTGCGCTGCTGTCATGTTTCCATCTGAGATATTCGGTATCTGCCCGGTGCGCTCATAGTGCTGTTTCGCTCTCGGCCCTCCGAAGTAATAGAGACGCCTCGAAGTTGGGTCGGCCCCACCCTCAGCAAAGTATCTCAACCCTGCCTCGATATTCTCATCTGGATTCTTGAGATTGTACTGACGCCCTCCCACGGTACGGACAGAACCGCCTTTTACGTCGGGCATGACTTGACCAAACCCTAACGCGCCTTTTGAACTAGCACGCACGTTGACGTTATGACCAGATTCTATCTGGGTAGTCTTGAGGTAATCGTCAGCAATGTCAGGGGCAATTTGGGCGCGTTGGGCAATACGCCTTACACGCTCAGAAGGATCGACGGGATCAAACAAATCAGCAAGGGGATCATCTGGCATCTCAATAGATAGTAGCACCTTCCTGCTCAAGGTATGCTCTGGCTTGCGCTGCTGTCATGCCTAACCGTCTGGCGGCATCAGGGAGTTTGGATTTACTGATTCGCTGGCCCGTATAGCGGCCTGGCCTAGCTTTCGGCTTCGCCGCTTCAACATCTCGCTTCGTGCGCAGGTCTGATGCTGCCTTGTCTGCCGCGTCGGCCTCTGCGCTGAATCGGGTTATGTCTGCTTGATACGTCGCAGACTTGGCCTGATTTCGCAACCCTTCCGCCTTCGTCTCATACTCCTTGATGCGCTTGTCGTAGTTGCTGATAAGTTGATCTCTATCAACTCCGCGATTCTCTGGCTTTGTAACCGCCTCTGACGCCAGCTCCGGCACTTCCTGCCATGTCTGCCCGTTGTCATCGGACTTCAAGGTTACTGTTGAGCCGTCCGCTTTCTTGCGCTCTCGAATGAGTGGAGGCTTAACCGTGCCGCCCCTGGTTTCCGTGGCTCGATTGTGCCGTGCCGTCTCTTCCATGCGGAATTGCTCACGCGCACTCTGCTCCTGCTGTCTCTGGGCTTCAGCCTTCAACTTCTCCTGCTCAAGTACCGGTTTCTGTCGAAGGTTCTCTAGCTGCGCCTGTTCTGCCTCTAAACTGATTTCATTCCCTACCTGCTGCCGATGTTGGCCAACACGCGCTTGAGACTGTAAGGCGTCAATACTCACCGGGGAAACCCCTCCTACCGTCCCACCCGCAGCACCAGCCGATAGCAACTCAGCCGCACTCGCCCCTGGATGCGTCCGGGCATACTCACCCATCGCAATGAGCGCACCTTTACCAATAGACTTCAAGCGATCACCTAACCCGTGGTGCATCTTTGGCGGAAGAATCTCGCCATCAATTACCTTACTACTCGGGAAGTCTTTCGCGGCTCGCTCGTCTGTTTTCAAGTCCTCAATGGATTTGTCAATGCCTTGTAAGCCTTTGTCCGATCCAAGACGCACGCGAATAGGTTTTGGTTTGTACTCAGGCTCAGGAGGCAGTGGGGCTTGGGACATCGCGGCATTCATACTCACAGGCGCAGGCATTCCGCCTTGAGGCTGGGTCTGTAGCGACTCGGGCCGCATCTGAATGCTTTGATTGATTTGTGGAGGTGGAGATTCTATCGGCTGTGCGCCAGCTCTCATTGCTTCCATCAGGCGCTTAAGACGAGGGTCGTTAGTGTAGTCGTCAATCACGCACGCATAGTAAACCTGAATTCAGTTTGGTGCAATGGAAAGTTAAAACCCGTATTTCCAAATCGCAACTGTCGCAGCGAGCATCGCAATCCAGAAGAATGGCTCACGAGCGACGGCTAGCGCAAACTCTTTCAAATAAAGCGGCTTTCTCACTTCCGCTCCTTAGGCTTCAACAGTGGCTTGCGTGGTCTGTGGGTGCTCATCTTCTCCGCAACTCCACGTGACGGCCCTTGCGAAGCTAACGGCTCAGAAAACACATTCACCGTCGCGCTAACTTTCCCTTGCCGCTCCTCAACCGTGATCATCCCCTTCGGGGCCAACCGCATCTCGCCGAGCAAGTTAGATCGCAGATATTGATTCAACGAACGCGGCATAGCCCGCACGGCTTCCCATATATCAGAATCCAGACGGACGGAACCGAGAACTGATTTCTTAATTTCGCTCATTTCCGTTCGCTCAGAATCGCTTGGTTCATAAGTTTTAGGCCGCGTTCAATCCGAGCCATCATCTCGGGATCGTCTCCGCATGTAGGGTGTCGAATGCTGACGATTTCGTCCCCGCGCATCTCAATACACACGCCGTTTGGGAAAATGTCAGCGAGCGAAATACGGCTGCCTGACAACACAACGTCGTCATAATCCGTCTCGCGTAAAAGGTATTTAGCGGTTTTCATTGTTCAGATTGGGTTCATTTGCTTTTCACGTGTACGTATGGCGGTTGGCGCTTATAAACCTCTGCGTCTTTGTGCTTTTTCGCCTCAACGCGAGCATCCTTCAATCGATCAAAGTAGGCTTCTCGAATCGTGCCATCTCTAGCGTACCATCTAGCGAAATATGCTAATTTCATTGTTCAAATTCCTGTTGGCAGTGTGAGCAGTAGAGAGATAATTCAACCTCGCATGATGGACAATCGCGTTTATCCCGTTCGTTGTACGCTTTCTGGTAACGATCCAGTTGGAAGATCAGAAAGTTTACGTCATCGAAAACCTGCCCAGGCGTCAGGTTCAAATCATCTGGCGTAAAGATCGCGAGCCATCGCTTGCGAATCTCCGTCTCGATTTCTTTGTCTAGCGTTGCTGAAACTGTCATCACCGTCACAGCGTGCGCAGGTTTTCGGTTGTCATACCGCCCACCGTAACACGGTCACACGTATAACGCAAGCTATTTCTCGTAACACGTATTACGACGCACTCGATCCAGTCTTATCCTCAACCAAAAACACCGCAAATGCGCGATCTGCAAGTAGTTGGGCTTCGGGTTCTGGAATGCCGCTCTGCAAACACTTCCCAATGTAGCGTTTACGAAGTGATTCAGCGGAATCGTCACCAGGTAAAACTATCGATTCGGTTTTATCCGTGAAGAGCTTATGGTATTTTCCCAAATCCCGTTTCGCCTCGTGGGCGCTGTACAATTCAACCTTTGTAACTTTGCCCGTGTCTTTATCGAAGGCCAGCGACTTGATTAGTTTAGAGACGCCGCGCTTCTTAGCTTCAACAAGGCTGAATGAGCCATCGTCTTCCAGTACTTGACCAATGTCAGCTTCGGCAAAAGACGACAGCCCGGTTAAGACTTGATCGGCGGAAAGTATAAACGGCTTGAGGCGTTCGTTGATTGCGGCTTTGATTAAAGGTTTCTGAAGGTTCTCAACGGAAACTGCGTTTAGGGTCGCGTAGTTACCTTTATACCCGGCCAGTTGAGCAGCGCGAACACCATTTTTAGTTTCGAGGTAGTGTTCGACAAATAGCTTTTGCTTAATCGTAAGATTTTCAAGACCGGCACTCACTAGAACTTTAATCTACCCTCTCCCTCACTAGATTGGCAAGGGGAAATGTGACGATTAGGTTTGCGTTGCCCATTTCTCAAGTTCAGGCCACTCGTCATTAAGGGTTTTCGGGATTAACGCGTCAACTCCACGTACTTTAATCTCGGCCAGCCAAGCAAGGTACTGACTCCACGCTTCAAAGCGAACAATCAGCGCAACGTCAAAGGCGTCAGCCAGCTTCAATAGCGTGCCGATTTGCGGATTGTAACTTGCGACTTCTAGATGTTCTAGTCGATTGATCGTTGCAAAGCTCACGCCCGCCTTGTCGGCAAGCTCCTCCTGCGTCCAACCACGATCCTCTCGAATCAGCCGAACCTGAGAGCGGATAATCCAACAAAGCGAAGTGTCTAAGTAGGCATCTCGGAAGTTTTTACCATGCAGGTCAAAGGCAAGCTGCCGCAGATCGATTTCGGCAATCTCCTGAGATACCTGATTGCGAAACTTTACCCGCTTTGCTTCTCGATTGGGACTCTCTATCACTTTACCTTCCTTGATCCAGCCTACTAATGCACGGCGGGTTCCACCTGCTTTCCCTCACCCTTCCCCCATCGCGCTTCTCTTGCCTTCTTTAGACTCTTTTGTGAGGCTGTTTAGCTTCAAGGGGTCTTACGCGCTCGCGGTCATAATACGGTGAATTGCACGATGCACAGTTCTTTGGCTTCTCCGTTGACCGGGGCCACCATTTATGACCACAGCGGAGGCAGAGGAGTTGTTTAAGGGTTTGAGTCATGCCTCGTCTGACAATCCTCTCGCGGCAAGCGTCACAGTGTTGATCCGTTCGAGTTCGTCAAGAACGAGCTTGGCGTGTGTTTGGGTCTTATTCATCCTGACTCGTCTTCCTTTATTGACGTTCCGCTTGAAACCGAGCTTCTAGTTCTGTTTCTGATTTGCCTATCGCACATTCTTTGCAAGTCGCCCAGCCGTGCATACACGAATCGCAAATTTCCTTCTCGCAATCGTAGCAGGGGAAAATCAATGTACTTATCGGATGCGCCTCTTCGCAGTTATCGCAAAGATACCCTCGTTTCATTAGCTCTTACGCCTTTCCGTTATGGTTTAACGCCTTCACACATTAGCATCAAGCAATCGTGAGTTGCACACCAACGATAAAGCTGCGGCCCGTGGTTCATCGGCTCACCCAAGACACACGCGGAGTACGATTCTCGCGGCAATTCGCCTAACTCTTGCTCTGCTTCTGTACGACCTCGCGGTTTAGCGGCAACCTCAATCCGATTACATTCCGCGTTCACTGCGTTAACAATCTGGTCAGCCGCTTCAGGCGTTGAGCATGTACCAATTCGCTCACCGTCCATGTAAACTTCTGTTCCGCGTCTCTCGTATCTTAGTAGTTGCATGATAATCCTTCCGTTTGTTCAGGCTCGGGCGTTACTTGTCTGCCCTCAGCGTTGTAGCCACGTCGCTTAGCTTCGGCCAATAAATCGTTAAATGGGAACCGTTGCAGCACCGCTGGCCGTGTCCACTCTTCGATAAACGTTGACTCAGGCATTTGACGCAGCTCTTTAGTGTTAGCAGCGCTCAAATTTAACTTGTGACAATCGCAAGAGCACCGCTTCCAGCCCCCGGTGCGCAATTCGATTTGACCAACACAATCATCGTGATCGTAAGAGTCACACGGCCACAGATCGCCCATGTCCCGGTGATGCGGATGATAAGATTTGAGTGCTCGCGTAACCCACTCTTGCTCAGTTGAGATTGAGGACGTTAGCGAACGGAAGCGACTACGAGCGGCCCCCGCAGCGCAAGCCGGACAAACGCGGCCAAAGTATGCAGCGATGCGCCGAACGCGCGCCTGACCTCGCCCGAAATAATCAACCGGGTTAGAAGCGTTAAGAGAATGCCCGCAAGTGAATGTGTTTCCCATACCCAGAACTATACGCCAAGCTATATAGACAAGTCAACACCTATTTTGATTTATTTTCAGATACGACCGGTCTGCTCACTTCCGCCCCTGAGGGGTGCCCAGAGAGTCGCGCAACTCTTTTACTTTCGGCGTGAGCCATCCACAGCCATTACACCAGTCGCAAGGGTAAGTACAGCCACAAGGCACGGTGAGCGCAACGCAACAGCCCACAGCAAACTCTCCACCCGCAAGGTCTTGTTTCAACAGCGACACGCGCCATTCATCCCGCGCAAGGTGCATCATATTTCCGAAGCCGATTTGCACGCCCAGATTGTGAACTGCTCGCGCCTGTTCTCTATTATTCTCGCTCATTTCACCTTCGGCCTCCCGCGAGCCTTCTTCCCGTTAGCCTGATTCCGCTTTCCAGCCTCTTGCCGCTTCGGATTGATTGTAAAACTCTGTGCGGCCTTCAAAGGCACCCGAACGCTGGGTACGTCGATCTCTACCGTTTGAAGCCTTCCTGCGGCGATTGCAGCCCAAACAGCCTGCCTTGTGACGCCTCGCAGGACAGCAACCTCATTCACCCGCAAAGCAATTTTGCCGTTGTGGTGCGCGAATCGAATCTGAGAAACACGATCCTCAGTACCACTAACCACCTTTTCAGTGAGAGAGGAAATGAGAATGGAGCCAACAGTAGGGCAAACCGTCAGGCCGCGACTCGGGCCTAAGCCACCGGGAATTAGAAACGCCCGCGAGCTTCATGTAATCACAGAAGTGAAGAAGCTCGGACTTTGGGATGGCGACTTCAACCAAGACGACGACGGTTATTTCCACAGTCAGACCGAAATCGACAATGAAGGCGGGTACTGGATTAAGACCGATAAACTACGCGAATGGTATGCGTGGATTTGGTTTCGACCGGAGAAGGGATAGCTAATGATTAAGGTAACACTCGATTTAACCGCCGAACAAAAGGTGGCAATCCAACCGCTGACCGATGCGATGACAGAGGCGATTGGCGGGGTGCTGGGCCAATGTTTTGTTATCCCAACAGACAGCCGCTATGGGCAAGTGGATTTATATTATATGACCCGCGAACAGCACGCAATCATTGATGCGGCAATCATAAAAGCACTGAAACTTGAAAGGGGTAACTACGATGCAATATCATGAGTTTGAGCCAACAACAGTTAATGCCCGTATTCGTCTCTCAGCTTCACGGAGGGCGTCGGCTTGGGCATTGTATTGCGCTGCGGCCCCTAACGTAAACACGTCGCCTTCGCGCGTTGCTGCCGCTTTCTTCGCCGCCTCTCTCGCCATCTCTGCGCAGATGGAGGCGGGGTTGGGTGGTGCGGGGAGGTTACGAAGCGGCCCCTTGTCCACACCTTCGCCCATTGCGGTTAGTTGCGCGATTAGATGTTTTCGGAAGCCAGGATCGCGTTGCGCCACGTTGTAGACGATCTGTTCCTCTGTCCCTGTTGAAGCGCGGCGTGACCATGCTTCGATTGCCTTCTCAGGCGAATTGTGAATTGCCGCACAAGTGCTGTTTGTACACGTCACGTAGAAAGCCGCATCCTTGTAATTTTGTAGTTTCGCGGGCGCTCCGCAGAACGGACACGGCGGCAGGTGTGGTTTATTGATGCTCATCAGTTTCTCCAATCGGTTCGCCAACTATCGGGCTATCATCTTCCCATAGCCGGATAATTCTATTCGCCTCGGTGAGTTGCTGTTGTAGTGACTTTATTTCTTCGTGCGCGGCGGAGTAACGCGCTGCTAAATGGTCGATAAACCCGTTCGTCAGCGATCCGCTATTTACGATTGCGTACCTCTCTTTGATTTCTGTTAGTCCTGGCTGCGACGGCCACGGGTCGATGATTTTATCATCCGTCACGACCACAAAATGATAACGTGACGAGATCGATGTTGGGCCTTGAGCGATTATCGGTAGCCATGAAGGAACGAAGTCAGGCGGCGACGAGCCAAACATGAGCAAGCCGTAACCCATCTCGCTCAACCATTCATCGCAAGCACTGGGCCATGCTTCTTTGTGAGACTCGCAGAAGTCGGGCACGTCCTCATAGCGTATCCCTGTCACTATTGCGATACAGCAACGTAGGCAGTCGTGATTGTTACGCTGTTCTATTCGCTCGATTTTCGAGATGATTGGGCGTGGAGTGGCTCTATCGCGTAGCGCGGCAACCGCAGCAGTACTTGGACAAAGGTTGCGCAGAGTTTCCCATCCCTCATCACCTTCTGCAATATGCTCACACGCCCTGACTCGCTCCATCTCCTGATCGGCAGATTCCTTCAGGCGCTTCGGACAATTCTGCTCATGGCGATCTCGACACTCTGATTTGAAGCAAACATAGACCGTAGTATTAAGATCGATTCGACAATCCGCACAAGCCATGTCTGTCGCGTCACTGCAAATTGAACATACCTTCTCCTGCATTCGCGCCCGTTCAGCACGGAGAGAATCAGCCAGGGCGGGAATGTCTGCGCGGGCGTGGGCGATGAACTCGTTGTCGCGTTCGGTTAACCCTACGAACGAATCCGCTCCATCCTCGCAAATAAGAGAGGTGGAATTGCCTCGCGTGCCAACGCAATTTGGAGAGTCCGATTCCCACACCCACGGCCCCGGCGTCGCCGCCTCACACCGCTTTCGTATCTCTTCTAGTTCCTGCTCTGTTAGTCCCATCCTTCGGCGCGCGCTCTCAATATCTTGCCACTCCAGCTCACCTACAGCACGGGAGGCGTGGGCATCCAGCATTCGGGCCACGTCACGGATATTTTCTACGGGCCATTCCTTTGCCTCGCCGTTTCCGTTGACCATCCAGTTATGAAAGAACCGCAGCGACTCGCGGCTTGGTTCTGGCAGTTCTGTTTCATCAGCCATTAGCTTTGATCCTTCCAGCAATCCTCGCATACCGTAAACGTCGTACCGCCCTCTGCCTTTGTTCTCAGCTTGTCGCACTTTAGGCAAGGATAGATTCTGCCTGTTTCTATTTGCTGAATACAGGTTTGGCAGGTCACGCCAACAGCCGTTCCTACGCTGGAAATATCTTGCGACGTAAATCGATTGCCAACACCACAAGCGTATTTACCTGTCTCTATTCGATAGTGAACCTTAGCCATCTACCTTTCCTCCTTCACGCTCAAGCGCAGCAATGATTTCGTTGGCGGCTGAATAGGACACTTCTGCGGCCCAACTGCGTGTACCTGCGCGGTCACTGGCCCCCACTCCATAATGCCGCTGTCCATCGACTTTAGCGGCTCCTGTCCCACGCTCTCATCCGCTCCTTTTAGACACTTCGGATCGTGAACAAACAAGTCGTACATCACGCCTTCTAGTTCGTGACAGCCTTCCAGCCCGGCGCATTTCGGCTCCACGCTCTCAGCCGTTGCTTGGGCCGAGGCGGTCTTGTCCGCTCCGCAATCGCATGAACGGATCGCCGGCATGAATATCGCGCACTGAGCAGAATGCTCATTATTCACGCTTGCACCTCACTTTCAATATATTGAGCAACCTCTTCGGCTTGCCATTCAGAGAGTTGCTTGGAGCGCCCGGCTCTCAGCCATGACGTTATCTCTTTGAGACTGAGTTCCCCGCGCCGAATTCCTTGTATGAAAGGTTCCGCTTTTTGTTCTAGTTTTTCTATTTCGCTGGAGAAAACTGCGGACTCCGCCACCAGCACTCCATTAGCTCTCGCTCTATTCAACATGTCTTGATGTTTCATCAGTAAGCCTCTGGTATTTGATAGTTATCCTTCGCGCATAGATACCGAACCGGTAGCCCGTAAGTCTTGATGAACCATGCGCGATTCTTTTCGCTTAAAACCTTCCCATTGCGAGCGTGTACGCAGCCGTGGCAGTCACAATCACAACGCTTTGGGTCAGGGCAATTCTTATCGTGAGGCAATGTCTCGTAATGAACAGGGTGCCGACCGGGGATTGTCTTGTCGAATCTCTCATGCCTCTCAGGGCGTGGCTGGTTGTCTTGTTCACTCATGATGATTGCTCCCTAGCTTTCAGCGTGCGTAACGCGCTTTCCCATGCCTGAGAGGACATCGGGCCGCTTCCTATTGCGGGTTTGTTAGTTCGCCGCTCTCTGCGCTTCCATGCGCGCTTACAAGTTCCGCACGGTTCGTTTATTTCCTGAGCCACGTAGATGTAAACCCATTCGCCATCATCATGAGCAAAGGCATTCGGCTCAATAAACAACACTTCTTCCTGTGGACTCATGATTTACTCCTCACTTCATTAGCTTCAATCTCAATCCCTTCACGGGTGAACAGGTTGACCAATCTGGCGTAGATTGATCTCGGTGTTGCTTGGCGTGCACGGCTCATTTCTCGCTTCACTTCTATCAGCACCTTCCTTGCTAAGTCGGCGCGGGCGCATTCAATGTGAACGGTTGCGCATCCTGTGAAATGTGTGCGGCCATCACGGTTCAGTTGTTCACTCATTGCTCCTCCAAACTATTCTGGCACCGCTTCGGCGCGTGCCGAAATCGGGCTGTCAGAGTGAAAGTTAATATCAACACGCTCCTGTCCGGTTCCTAATGCAGACCAGTAGTGACCATCGTCCATTTGCTCAAGATGAAAAATGCACTCTCCGTTCCGGTTGATGATAATTTCATCAACGGTGCCATCTTCGTTGTAGCGAAGTTCTGTTCCTGCCGGCGTCTTAATGCGCGGCTGTCTATGCCGCCGTCGATTCTTGCTCATGCTTCACCTACAATCTCTCTCGCGCGGCTGACCCAGCAGGAGCCTCCGTGGATAATCTTTCGTTCGCTTCTACCGCGAGACTTACATTCCACGCACTCAACAACTCCGCGACCATAAGCGTAGCCTTCTCGTATCGCCTCACGCAGCACTTCCATTACAGGTTCATACTGAGCAGCGATGAGTGCGGCAACTTGGTCAACGAACATCTGATAATCCATTGGACTCTTAACCGCGATAGACAACTCCCCGGCCCGGCGAGCGTTCGCTATTGCTCTGGCAGCGCGAGCTTCAAAGCTGTCTATCTCGACAGGCTCCCAAGCTCCCGCTGCCTTCCTCGCGATGGTGTCGGTCATAGTTTCAGTACCCCTCGAATTCCGGCAGAGCGTCATAGTCAGATTCCTTCATTAGCGACGCCGTAACGGTCAAAGTGATCGGCTCGCCGCGACCAAAGTCGGGATCGGCGTATGCTGCCAGTTCTTGCCTAATGTTCTCAAGCAACCCTTCGATGGTGTTTTCCGTTGGGCCACCCATGTTGTTATTATTAAATTTGTACACTGGAATCATCAGTTCACTCATTGCTGGCTGTCCTCTCTGTTGGGGTCGTCTCGCCGTGCTTGCATGTACGCCACATAGGCTGAGTAGCAACGCGGACAGAGATAGAATCGACCCTTGACGCAAACGCAGTAATCAATATGAAAACAATTATCACAGCGATCCATCACTCACCCCTTCTCTGCGGCGTAGGATGCCGCGCTTACGGTTGTTCATATTGTGTTTCGTAAATATCTTCGTGTGTGATTCCTTCTGCGATCATTCCCAGCGCCATTCGCACATTGTTTTCTCGCGTGACAAGCGGATGGTTAATCCACGATCCGATAGGCCGGCAGGAACGCTCTGCAATCGTGACGTTTGTTCTCTCGCTGCTTTAACACGGCCATTCCAAAATGCGATATCGCCAACAAGTCCTAAATGATTCATTGACGCTTCCTCGATCTCGTTACATATCTCCGCATCTCTCGCTGCTTGATCTGCTCGGGCCTGTGCGAGTAGAGCGTTGACGCGATCTAAGACTGCGGCTTTGCACCATCCGCCTAAGTCTCGCGGTTTGGCAATGTCGGGAGCCATGAAAGCCCCGTCTTGAATTAACAACAGGCGATCCGCCTCTTCACCCGCGCCATTGCGGAATAGATCGTCAACGAATTGTTTTGCGGCTTCTTGGTCGTTCATGATTATTGATTTACCTCTCGCCTTGCTGCATTCGTGCGAACGCTTCAACATTTCCCATCGCGTCATTGACTGGATTGTGATCGTGATGAGTAACTCTCAGATGTTTCCAGTCCCGTGCTGGTGTAAAGAAGTTGCCCCGTAGCCCCGCGTAGAAATCTGAGATTCGCCGAGATGAATGCCCAAACGGGTTGCGATTCAAGTGACGCCAAAAGCCATCGTTAATCCACTGCCAGTCGTATCCGTTATTGTCCGAAACGAACACGTAGGGTGCCTTGAATTGCTGTAGCCATTCCTCGAACTGCTTGAATACGATTGACGGATCAGCAACGGCTAATTCAGTCGGTAAAGGCACTGCGGGATTCGACGGATCAGGTGAACTCTTCCAGATGACGCCATGAAAAGTCTCGCGGGTCTTGTATTCAACCGCGCCAAATTCAGTTAGCTTACCTACCGAGGGAGCGCCACCGTAGGCTTCGCAATCTACAAATATCAAACTCATTGATTTATTTCCCCTCCATAGCTTTATCAGTAAGAGCTAATGCTTCGCGGAGTGCTAACAGGTTTCCTTCGCTTGGCTCCATCATCGGGCCCCGCTGTAACACCTTGCCGTCAGGTTTGAGCACGGAACAGTCATCGTGAACCGCTTGCGCTACCTCTCTGAGCGCTTCAAACGCTGCTTCTCTTTCAGGGGAGTAGGCGGCTTTGGCTCCCGCGTCGAATGCGCGATGTAATCTGTTTTCAAGGTAGACGCGAGTCAGAGTCGGCGGGCAGTTGTACGGATTGGCGGCGTCCTTGCCTACGAGAGACGCTAGCCATTTATCCCATGCTATCGCCAGCGGATGCCTCTCCGTTGCTTCCCCGAGTACGCGATCTAATGTTTCGTGGTCTTTGGTGGTGGTCATCGCACCTTCGCTTTCATATCGAGCTTCGTGCGGTCGTATAATCCTAGCCGTTCACAAATTCGCATCATCTGATTTGGCGCATTGCGCTTCTCGTTGAATATCAAAGCACCTGCACAGTGGACTGAGTTTTCGTTAGCAATGTAATCGCCGCTGCCGTCCTCGTCGCTCTCGTCAATGTCCGCCGTCTTGTGGCAGGGAAACTTGCCACTAGCAAACTCTTTGAGGCGTTGCAAAGTGAATCCGCGTTTCATGTTTGCGGTATTTAGAAACGGGCACATATCGCACGGCGATGTCATGGTGTACTTCAATCTATTCACCTTTCACTGCCTCGCGTGCAGCAAGACAGATTGCCATTGGTAGCGAAGCATGTTGCGTTCTCCCAAAGTGCTGGTCTGAATTGAGCGTCTTGGGTGAGAACTCAACGTACCACTTGTTCACGTTCCGCATTAGAACAACAAACCCCTCCCCTTGCATCTTCTCGACTACCTGCATTGCTGCTGCGATCTCGGATGAGAAGTGCGGGGCGTTCTCTTCGTTGCCGGATTCTACTTCGGTAAATATTCCCTCTCGAATGTAGTCGCGCGCTCTCGAGTTACTCTCAATCACGGCCGGGCTTAAGAAAAAGACGCCAGCACGCCCACGCCAATGCTTCCACCCCATCACCTTCTCAGCTATTTCCGCATCCAGTTCCCGATCAGTCTCTATGGGTTTAGTGGTCATTGGGTGTCTGCCTCTTTCAGTTCATACGGGAACTCTTTTTCGTGCTCGATGGCTCGTTTGACCATTTGAGGCCGCAGCAAGTCACGCATCTGATCGCCTAGAGTTTCACGGCTCATTCCTTTTACTCCCTCTCTCCGTAACTCGTCCTGCTAAACCGGGCTATCAGGGTTAGTCATGGCTGCTCATTTCTTCCTCGACTTCTTGCGCGGCCCCATCTTTGTTTCGCGTTTATACCGTCGCGCCTCAGCCATGTCTACCAGCATCACGCCGTGCTCTGTTGATGTCACTAAGGCACCATTTCTTGCGGCAGTATAAAGGGCGGCTGGGGTGCGCCGAATGCGCCTTGCGGCTATTGGAATAGTTACTCTATCGTCCATGCCTAAGCACTTTACATTAGCCGTTTTGTTTTGTCAAGAGAAAAGTCCTTGACTTGTAACTTTGTGCGGGGTAGTATGCGGGGCGGAATAGGAGAGATTCGTAACGACATGAACTACGACGAAGATTATCCACAAGATGGCGAGTGCGGTAAAGATAAATACGACGAGTCCGCGCACCTGATAGGCGAAGAGGTTTTCATCAAGGGGCTCGGTTACATCGTTTGGGACGAAGCCAACGAACAGGCCGCAAGAGGGTTGGCAGAAGAGATTGAACGGATTAGTCCTGAGCGGCGTGTTGAGGCTCGTGGTGGCGCTGGTCGTATTGCGTCACTTGGCGAGCCGTTGCATCAAGCGGGAGATGATCCAACCAAGTGTAAATGGTGCGGCACTGCGTTGAGCTAGTGAAATACGTGACTTGTACCACACATGATCAGCCCTCGCATTGCGCAGATTGCCACTTACGACACAAGGCAATGACGGCCTCCATGAAACCGGGTGAGGCTTTAGACGCGATTATCGACGCCGCTCTGCGCTATCGCCCGAAGTCTAAAATCAAGAAACCGCGCAAGCGCAAGACGAAGAAGAAACGGAAGCAAAATGAGAAACGGGAGTCAAAGATATAATTCCCATAAAGAAATAGGGGTCGAACCATGAAACCCGCCCTTCGCCTAAGCACCGACCCAGAACCCACTGAGGCTGAAATCTATCAAGCAAAGATAGATCAATCTGCGCGAGAGTGGCGGGGTGAAATGAATCAACCGTGGCAGTCTATAAAACTCTCACCTGAGCGCAAACCATTACTCCACCCTGATGATGTGGTGAGCTATAAGGTGATCGATGTCTATGTGCCGATGTCGAGATGGCGCAGGGTGTTGCGATGGTGGCGGGGTGTGGAATAATTTTCTTTCCCTTGCGTCAACTTAGTTGTTGACTTTTCTGTTTACATCGCTTAGAGTGGTTTCCGATGAGTAGACAACGAGAATGGCAGTTGCGGAAAACGGCAAAAGGGCTATGCCGTGCGTGTGGTCAGAAGGCCGCGACCAGAGAAAACGGCAAGCAGTACGTCCACTGCTTAAAGCACCTTGTTGAAGCCAGAGAGCGATCACGGGCAAAGCTAAAGTGCAAGACGCGATACGAAACCGGGAGCTACGATCTTGAGCGATTAGCAAAACCACGTAGCCGGAACCAGAAAAAGAAGTGAGGGAACGAAATGAAACAACTACTATGTGGCTGCACTGACTATCGCCCCTGTGAGGAGCACGAACTGGACGATGAAGATCGTTGCGAACTCCGCGAAGGCGAGGATCGGTGTCCTAATCGAGCAACGCAACAGGTTGAGGAGCCATATACGCCGGGGCGTTTCACCATGCGAGTGTGTGATAGCTGCGCGAAGTCTCAGATTGAATTTGGCTATCTACCTGTGATCGATCCGTTTACTCAAGCCGCCGATGAAGCCTGCACCCAACTCGCGGATCAATTTGAGGCAATAGATCGCAAGCACGGCGTCAGCCATGATTATTCTGTATTAAGAGGAAGGGTCGCGTAAGCGATAGGGGAATTATGAGTGAACAAGAACAAGCATTGCGCGACGGGCTAGACATCGTGCGACAGTTACTAGAAAACCAGCGACACTGTGAAAGATCGTTATGCGCTGGCTGTGAAGATGCGCGCGCAAACGTGCTGATAATGGTCAACGAACTGTTGGAACGTACAAAGACGCCATGATCGACCACCTTCTATCATCACTGCATGAACTACCGGAGAAGCGCATGAAAAAACAAGACGCACTCGACGCCGCGATATTTGTATTCTGCATCATTGTGCTGGTTATTGTGTTTAGTCTGGAGCAGCAATGAGCGCCAAATGCATCCACTGTCAAAAGGTATCTCAGGTTAAGCGCGTAAAGCACTCAGCCTGTCCGGCCTGTGGTACGTGGAATTCACTGTTTCGAGTGTTGAAGCCTAAGAGGAAGAAATAATGTACTACGACAACGGGTGGGAAGAATCATGAAAGATGAGACTTTAATCCTTGACTTCGATAGCGGGGAAATCAAGCGCAAGCTCATGAGTAAGAGGGATACGCGCCAAAGGAAAGGCTTAACGCGCCCGTGGCACAATAACTGCTACGCGCGCGAGGCCAATTTGAAATTTCATGTTAAACACATCTAACTCTCTCTCTATAAAGAAGTTAAGTGTTAGACAGTGGCACGACAACGCTTGGACAATCGCGGACAGTGTTTAACACGCCTGTCCAAAGGTGTCCAACGGGTTGTCTAACGCTTGTCTAGGGGTTAAGGCTTTAGGTGTCAGCAGTTACGTGGAAATCATCTACTACTTTCAAACCGTGACGGTGAGTTCTTTCGTATAGGCCGGGAGAAATGGCGTCTAAAACTTTATTTTTCAGGCACTCAGTGATGACTCTATCACCTGTTTTGTCACTGACTCCAAAAGCTGAGGCCCACCCTAAAATCTCAGTTCGCATGATTGATGAACCGGCAGCAAGGGACTCAATTTTTAGCTTAATCGCATCACGAGGCTTGGCACTATCGAGCGGGACAAGGACGCCTTGCGCGCCGAATACGTAGTGGAAGGCTTCTGCGGCGGCATTGCGAGGCGAGATGTTAACAGCAATGTTTCCTGTGCCCTCATCAAGTTGCACGGTGATGATCGTATCCGAGTATGCGCCCCATGCGACCGAGCCTAAGATTAGCTCTCTTGAGTGCTTGAAACTCTCATCAGTTTTCATTTTGGGCGAGTGAGCGATTCCGAGAATGGTAATGTGACGCGTGGAGCACAAAGTTGCGCTTCGTTTTAGCAGCCCAGCGACTGGGGCGTAGCTGTTGCCCTTATCACCCGCCAGTGTTTGAAATCCCTCAACCACGAAGAAAACAGAATCAGAATGAATCTTGAGTGAGGCGTCTATTACCGCGTTAATTGTAATTACACCTTGTAATTCCTCTTGACAGATAACCCGCGTGATCGCACTGCACAGTCCCAACCGTTCTAGCGTTCGATTCACCGATGACCGCGAGCGATCCAAACTTACATACGAATATGGAACCGGAAAAGATTTATGCCCAAACACATCTCGCCCTTCTTGCCACGCTGCGAGGGTTTGGAAAACAAGGGTTGTCTTGCCGGAACCAGACGAGCCGCCAAGTAAATGAACCTCGTTCGCCGGGAGGATTCCGTCAACCAAGAATTCAGGGGTCATTTTGATTCTGCGATGGCAAGTAGCGCGTGAATCTCAGCTATCTTAAGTAGATAAGATAACTCTTTTTCTTTAGACAGCGCATCGAGTGCGTCCATTTCATCGAACACGTCAACCGCGTTACATAAAGTAAAATCAGATTTTTCGTAGTGAGACTTAGGCGGCTTTTCTTTTTCCATTTTTGTTTCGCTTGTACCGGTCAATACTGGATTGGCGAATCGCCAAAGATGTACCCACCTTGACCGCGTTCAGTTCCCCGGCAATAACCAACTGACGAATTCGGCCTTGAGTAAGGTTGAGCAACCTTGCGGCTTCGCTTGTGGTCAAATATCCAGCAATCATGGCCGAAAGCATACTATCAGTGGCGTTAATCCGTCAAGCCAAAAATAATTAACGCTGGCGTTAAAATTTTCCTTGACACCCTGAATCCCCTCATGCTATAACACTTCCCACAAAGCGATGACTACCAACACCACTGACGACATACTCCGCGCTGCACTAAACGCCGCCGCAGATGCCACTGACACAATAGCACCGGGACAGGGGGATGCGTTGAGGCGGTTTGCGAGTGAGAAGTGCAGCAACGCCGCACACGTTCTCCTGACCCCGCAGACCTGCACCTTCCGCCATGAAGATGACTGGCCGTCATGTCCCGTGTGCGATGGCGGGTTAGCGATCTGTCGAAACTGCGGTAAGTACGAATTGGAGTTAGACGATCCGGTCTGCCGCGCCAGTCAGGGCGTACATGACGGCGACACATGCATGAGAGGCGGCAATGGCCCCTGTGAGGCTTGCCAGTGGGCGGAGAACGCGAGCAAGCGCCCCTTCCCTGAGCAATCCACCTACGACCTATCCGAACAGCAAGCAGGGGAGAGTGCAGCATGAGGGTGTGCGTACTCCGTCCCGACCGGCCAGCGGAAAGTAACGCTGCGCAGGGGATACCGTGTTGCGGGGAGTGTCTGAGTCGCTATGATGCTGAGCGCCGAGACAATCTCAGTTTCCGGGAGCGAGTATTTCTACACGAATTGATTAAGGCGAGTGCGGACAGAGAAGATGGCGAATAAGTATTCACATTCCATGCTGGCAATGTATCGGGCTTGCGCTCTCAAGTTCAAGTATCGCTATGTGGACAAGCTAGTTCCCTTGCAAGCGGAGTCTCGCCACGATGCCGACTTTGGCAATGCGTGGCACGCAGGATTAGCCGCCCTGTACGCTAAGGATGGTTCAGTGAAAAAGGCACAGGAGGCTTTTGCCGCCGACTATGCTGAGAAGAGTTACCCCGCAGTGCTGCCTATTCGTTCACAGGGCAAGACTTTTTCCAACGGCCTTGCCGCCCTTAAAGGTTACGCCTACAAGTGGCGCGAGGAAGATGCACACATGACGGTATTGGAAGTTGAGCAACGGACAGATAGCGAGGCTGATAAGACCATCCTGAAACTTGATCTAATCATGCAGGATGATCGTGACGGTCAAATCTATCCGTGGGATCACAAGACAACATCCAGCTACTTAGATAACGACTTCTGGAAACGCTATGAGCCAAATTCGCAGGTGCGATTCTACGCCGATTATGCCAAGACTCGATTTGGCGACTGCGGCGGCTTTGTAATCAATGCGGCTACCTTCAAGCATCGCAGCCGGGCCTACACGCCCCGGCAAGGGCCACAAAAGGGCATTCAGTTGCCTGCTGGCGACTGGTTTGACTTTGCCCGGCTGGTGTTGAATCCAAATGCTGATTGCATTCAACTGGAACGTGACAATTTCACTTATTGGACGGCGCGCATTGAAGCCGACAAGTCTAGCGGTCAATGGGGCTACAACACTGATTCGTGTCATCAATATGGACGTGAGTGCGAGTATTTCAAACTCTGCTCCGCTGGCTATTCGTGGCCCCGTGACGAGGAACTAATACTTGGCTACTACCGGCAAGCCTGTCCAAAGATATTGCCCGAGGGCCGTTGTCAGCTGGATTTGAACCATGAGGGCGATCATGATTCATCTATCGCTGTCGCCCCTGATTACACCGTGGAAACAGAAGGAGAAGTTGAATATGCCGTTAGTTGATATGAAAGCAAGGCCGCAATACACCATTTGGCTTAACGGCCCCGCTGGCAGTGGTAAAACCCGCGCCGCTTTGGGTTTCCCGAAAGTCATGGCCGTGACATTCGATCCAACCGGATTAGATATCATTCATGAACCCGAGAATGCGACACTGCGGGAAAATCTCATCTGGCATTGCCCTCTCAATGGCATTCCACTTTCAACTGTATTTAAGGTCACAGAGCAACCAGAAGAGGAAAGTCTTTATGGTGCATTAGCTCTAGCTCGCAAATTGGCAAGCGAAGGCAAAATTGAGACAGTTTTAATTGACGGCTTCACTTATCTTGCAAGTCTCAAGTGGGATCACATTTGCCAAGACGAGCAAATCGAGACACGCAAAGGCAGGTTAGATACGCAGAAAATGTATGGCCGTCTCAGTGTCTATTTGAATCAGTTTGCACTAAGCAACTTGCTCCCGCTGGCAACGCGCAACGGGCTTAACGTAATCGTCACTTGCCATGTGCAACGGGAAAGTAAGTCTACGGTTGAGGGTGTAAGCAATCCCAATGATCCTGACTACGAGCGCACCAAACGGCAAATCAATCTTGAGTCTGATCTAAATCCACAAGTGATAGGTGGTTTCAGGCAGACCGTAGAAGGGTTGCCGTCCGCTCTGATTTACCTCGATCACAAGGTAGAGACAGACACCGAGGGCAAAGAAACGCTTAACTATTATGCTTATTGTCGCAAGACTTTTGTTAAGTCACTTGACTCACAAGTGAACAGCAAGAATCGCTACGGGTTGCCGACAATTCTGAAACTGACCAACGCAAATTTCTACAAAACGCTACTGAGTAAACTACCTGCAAACGGTAGCCAACCGCAACGGGCTGAGGCCCAACCAACCGCTAAAGGAGAAAAAGGAAAATGAGTTACGCTGAAAACGAAGTTGCAGAAGAAGTGACAGACGACGCCCCGGCATGGGTGAAAGAAGGAACCGAATCGGACGATCTGGCCATTGCCGGAGAGGACGTGTCTCAGGCTGAGGCGATGTCCAACGAGGACTATATCGAACCGGCCAAAGGCGTGACCTTTGAAATTACAAAGGCATTGATAGACACGTTCACGCCTCGCGATAAGGACACGTGGATGAAGCGGTCGCTAAAATTGTATGTGGCCGTAGACAAGAGCGGCGTGGACGGTAAGGGCCGATACGCTCGCAAGGTTTTCTTCCCTCGCATTTTAGTCCAAGTCAATCGTGATGATTACGATTTCACAAAAGACTGGTACAAACCGAAATCAGGCGGCGCGTGGGGCGAATATAACGAACTCCTGACGGCACTCGGCTTTCCCAACAATCCAGCCCCGACCAACGATGCGGCCTTTCGCAAGAGCCTTATCGGTCGCAAGTTCGTCGCCGACATCAGCAAGGACAAGCGACAGGCTTACGATGCCGACAAGGGCAAGTACGTGAAAATTGACGGCGAATACGAAAACCATCTGCGCAACCTGAAACCCGTGAAGCTGGCAGCCGCACCGGAAGCCACTGAGGCAGCCGTAGCATAGGCGGAAAGGGGCGATGGTGGGGTCAAATTCCGTTTCCTTTACCCTGCCATCGCTTCCCGGCTCTTTGAACGTACTCTATGAACTCAACCGGCCTGACAGTGGACTACCGCGCAAACGGCTCAAGGCTGAGTGGGCGCTGTGGATTAGTAACATGATGCCCTATGTTCCAGCCTTTCGGGTTCAGGAGAATTCAATCTTGCGGATAGACCGCTGCTATTACTTGCCGTGGTTTTATCGTAATGGTCACTGGCGCAAAGTGGACGTGGTAAATATGGACGCCTTGTTGTTCAACTTAATCAGCCGCAAAATCGGGATAGACGATCTCTACGTGAAGCAGGGCTTTATGGATTCCAGGGACTCTAATAAGAATAAGGTAATTGTAACCCTGACAGAGATCATGGAATCCGAGTGGCAGCTAGTCCATCAGGACTGAGAGGGGTGGGGTGATGAGAATTGGATACTCAGAGGACGAGGACTATCCGGGCCAGTTTGAGCTTTGGCAGGCGAACTGTCGGCGCTCACTTCACGGGCGAGCGGGGCAAGAAGCATTGCGCCGACTAGAAGTAGCGTTATTGGCGCTACCTGAGAAGCGGCTAATTGCCGACGCTCTCCAGAACGCTGAAGGTGAGGTCTGCGCGTTGGGCGCAATGGCATTGCACGAGGGAGTGGCGATGCCACGGGACGAATTCGCCGATGGTGAAGTCTACGGGACTGAGGACATGGAAGAGTTTGGCGAGAACGAGTTGGGCATTCCGCGCTTGGTCGCATGGAAGATCGTCGAACTGAATGACGAGCAGTTGGGCGGCATGACTCTTATTACTAACGAAGGCCCATACCGTTGGCCGTCCGAGAAGCCGAAAGGCTGGATTCCCATCACGCCGGAAAGTCGATACGAACAGGTCTTAGCGTGGGTGCGCAGGCATCTTGACCAAAACAGGACAGTAACTTAGTTTCACGACACTTACGGGGGCCAGTTGTCGTGGAAGATGGCGGGCGGATCGGATTACGGTTTCACCTCCCGTAGCAGGCTCGCTCGCCAGAGATTGGTTCTTTGAAGTTTAAGTTTCACCCTTCGGGGTGAATCAAGTGAGGATTTATCGGACGCGAATCTTCGGATTCAGTTCGCCTGTTTCGGGCGTCGGCTTGATCGGCGTATAGCCAGCAGGAACTATCCTCCGGTGTCGCAGACCTACGGGCAATATGCTGGCGCGAAAGCGTGACTGCGGGCCAACCGATTGAGGCGTAAGAGATCGGCGTTGCCGGAAATAACGTGACTCCGGTGCTAACGGTAGCGCGGCGTATTAGGGCAGTGACCTATCAACGGTTGCTGTGCGAAAGCGACAAGCGGGCTGTGCGAAAGCCCTGCATGTAGAAACCATGCGCGGGTGAGCGGTGAAACCCCGTCTCAGGAAACCGCGTCTCTGCTCTGCGAATAGGCTTGACTTTTTGGCCGTGGGAGAGAAACGGCCACTTTGAAGGGAGTGTCTAGAAATGAGTTGCGGAACAAAACTTGACGGACGTTACGGCAGCTACGAGGAACGGGAAGAAATCGTGCGGACGCTTGAAAATGACGGCGAACATTATCTCGCAGACCACGTTCGGCGCGGTGATTGTCTTGGGGTAATGGATTTGCACCGAGCGGAAGATATTCTTGATCGTCACGGGAAGTCTCGATACTTCGATTATCAAGAAGAGCGGTGTCGATGCCCTGACGAGGATGACTATTAGTTCTGGCCGATGAACGTCGTGAGGCGTGGAATTCAGTTTCAGGGGAGTAGTAGTGATGGCAAAGTGCCCCGTAGCAGGTTCGCTTGCCAGAGAAATTTAGGTTGAAAATGAAGCCAGACTTTTCCAAAGATGAGGCACTTGTGGCGAGCGCGATTTTAGAGGCTCGGCATATTCAGGAATTTATCTGGAGCGATCAATCACTGTCCCGCAAGTCATTTGACCCTGAGTCTTGGCGGATTGTATTTCAAAAACGGGTGGATGCCATCGCGGCAGTCAATCTCGCTTCGCCAAGCGCGAAGGTGGAGTTAAGGAAGCGGCTCTTACAGCAAGCCGCGCTTTCCATTAAAGCTCTGGTAGTGATTCTGAGGGAGGATATTTGAAAGTTCTGGCCGATGAACGTCGTGAGGCGTTGTGGGGTGTAAGTCAAACAGCGTCCCGCTACTCGTTAAAGAGACATCGGCCTACCAAGATATATGAAATTCAGAACGGAAGGCCGAGCATGAAAAAATGCCCTGCTCCGCTTCGGCGGCGAAAACTCGGGACGTGCTTAGCGGGCAACTGCGGCAGGCGGCAGATCTTCCGTTTAATTTTGCGGGACGGTCAGCATCCGTAAGGACTGACAAGGCGAAACAAAAATGACGGCACTTGTCGTAACTCTTCAGCTAATCAATTCGGGCAGCGGTGAGAACCCTCGCGCCACGATCTCAGTTGAGTACGGAACTTTTGATCTCGAATCGGATCGCGGCTGGATCGAGAGGACGCTAAAGTGCTGGGCCGATCAGCTTGCGGTCGATCTCAACATGCGAAACCGCGCACGGTTGCCAGTTCAGTTTGAAGAAAAGGAACTCTAAAGGAAAGCGGCATGGCAATAGCAATCTTAAAAGATCAACGCGAGCGCGCAAAGGCTGAGGGTAAGTTTCTGTTTCAGGTGTCTCTTGATGCTCGTTACGTCCCTCAAGAATTGAAAGAGAAATTCAAGGGCAAGGTTTTTATGGGTAAATGGGAAATGACTGGCCCAATGTCCGCAGAGGACGCGGTGAAGGTGTGGCGATTGTTTCAGAAGTTAACTGCACACAAGAAGATTTAGCGCCACGCGGGTCGCGCATTCAATACTCAAGGGAGAGCGATGGCAAGTCTTTTTGAAGAGTGGAAATCGTATCGCCAGCGGGTTATTCCGCCGACCGCGCCAGATGTTCAGGTTGTAGAAAGCAAGCGAGCGTTCTACGGCGGCGCATTCTGCTTGTTCAATTTAATGACGCGAACGGTATCAGTAGGCGATGAAGTAAGCGGCGCTGATATGGAATTCATGGAAAGCATTGACCGCGAGTTCAAGGAGTTCTATCTGCGAATGGAGGAAGGCAAAGAATGAGCGACGTTAATTGTCAAGCAGTTGAAAGACCGTGGGGCCGGAAAGAGCGACTGGCGTTCTGGTTGTTTCCGAAAGATTACAAGGCATTGCCGCAAGCACCGTTCACACACAAGGACGTGCTTACCACTCGGATCATTTGCCACTTTGGAATTATCGACAGGCTGAGGATTCTAGTCTCAGGACGCACGTTTGTCGAGGCGCGAACGGTCTGTGAAAACGAAGTCGGAGATTGTAAGACGGCAAGCACGGTATTCGTTCTCTCGCCGTGGGATAAGGACAGCTATCATGGCTGAATCAGACTTGGGCATGGTAATCGCATCGAACAATCTTGACGCCGATAGGCGGGTAGCGAGGCGGAACGAACGCATGGACGAAATTTGGGAACAGCACAATTCCAAAGTCAACACAATCATCGGCAAGTTAACGATGGCTCGCGGCATTCCTATCGTAAAAGAGGCGCACCAAGACTTGATTGATTTTGCGATTTGGTTTGACGAACAAATGGACGGAGCGGAATAGTTATCGAATCTAACCTCTCCCTTGAGCCAGTTCTTTAACAAGTTTGCGCGGCAAGCGAACTCGCGGAACCTTAGCCGGGTTCTGAGTTGTCAACACCGTGGCTCGGGACTGCCGCGCATCTAATCTCGTTCTGTTGGGGAGTGGCGGCGTGGACGGTGACACAGCCTAACTCCAAATCCTGTGAGGCTCTTGGGTAACAGGTAGGGCCAACTTAGAAGAAAAGAGCACCCAATGAGAGTAACCCTGAGAGCGCGGTTCGATTCCGGCCCGCTTCCCGACAGAACGGGGTGATATTTGAAAGGAGAATACCGATGATTGAATACCATTGTGAAGATTGTGACTTTGAAACTGACGACGCGGCAGCGGCAGAGAGCCATACCCGCCTAACTGATCACTCAGTAGAAGATGTTGAGGTTCCCGAGCCTACAGATTGATATTTGAAAATATGCCGCCAGTGGAGCAGATAGACATGCTGTTTGAAGTTTAACCTTCGAGCAGATAAGTTGGAACGCTCGTGAAATCCTGATCCCGCTGATTCAATTCAGCAAGCGGCTCCAGTTTCAAGGGCTGGAAATCCTAAGGAAGGAAAATCGGAGGAGAAGTGAGAGAAGTAGACAATCTGGCCCTTGAATTCAAATCGACTGTTGCGGGTTACAAGTTTCCCGCAGCGCAAGGGAGCGGTTGCGAAGGCTTCGCCGCCGGTCGGGCCGTTCCCTTTTAACCCTGTCCGGGGTACTTACGTCTCTGAGGCGGCGGCTGGGAATTGAAGGTGATTAAATGAATACGCCAAACTTAGAGCAAGCGATCAAGGCGGGTGATAGGGTTCGGGTTGAGTTTTGGCCGATGAAAGATGATCTGCTTGGCACCGTCCTTTACATCCCGACTCAACCCGGCGATTCATGGATCGTCTGCACGGAAGATCGATTGTTTTACATACAACACTTTGCCGCGATTTCAAAACTGGTGAAAAGATTTCCTGAGACGTTGTAAGGACGGAGAGCAATGGAAAGACTAACAAGTGATGTAAGCCATGAGTGGCACGTTGCGATAAACAAATTCAGCACTGAAAAAGTTGATACTTCTGACTGGCCGCACTTCATGTATGAGGCAAAATCCGTTGCTGACGAGGTTCCGCGTATGGCCTCAATGTTCAAGCAGGAGCGTGAAGGCAGACTAAGACAGTCGCATCAACAGTGTTCGCATTCCGCGCCCGAACCCGTAGCCGACAATCATCTTTCTTGTGCGCTTGGTAAGCGTTGCTCAGAATGTCCATACTTGATAGCGCTCGATAACGCCAAGCTGTCACCCGAACAAATTGACGCCGCGAAAGCGTGGACATGCGCAACGCACATTCTGATGAACGGCGGTGATGCGGCAATGGAAGGCTATTTACTAACCGAAGATGACAAGATGTTCTGGCAGAAAACTTATCAGGGAATGGCAATGTCGGATTCGGGCTAACTTTCGCCTTCACCGGCGGAACCGAGAAGGGGTAAAGCTCTAGCCGAGCCGCGGCAGACGCTAACTTTATCTCTTCTTTTGGAACGAAAGGACAATAATGGGACTACCAGCCGTTAAGTTTGAGGCGCAACTGCACCTTGTTGAATGTTGGGCTTGCCAGATGATGTTTGGCGTAACCAGCTACTTTGAAAGTAGGCGGCGGGAAGATCACCAGACATTCTATTGCCCCGCTGGTCATGGACAAGTTTGGGCCGCCGAAACCGATTTGGAAAAGGAACGCCGCAAATCGCAGATGCTTGCCGATCAGGTTCGCATGGAACGTGAGGAGCGGTTGAAAGTCGAGCGTAAACTAAAGCGCGTTCATAACGGCACCTGTCCGCATTGCAATCGGTCGTTTGCGAACTTGGCGCGACACATGAAATCTAAGCATGAGAAAGGGAAGTAATGGCTAAGAAAATCTCCGCAGTACAACGTCTCGTTACCTTCGCAATGGAAGTAAGCGAGGAAGAGTTAAATCAAGTGTTGGAAGTGCTGGCCGCGATTAAGGCGAGCAGGTTTCCAGTGAAGAAGGGAACAAGGACTCGAAAGGCGGATAAGAGATCGCCCGCGTTACAAGCAGCGATTGACGACGCTAATAACGGGTGACGAATAGCACCATGAAAGGGTTGAATATGATTGATCCAAAAGAACTCGCAACTAACGCGCTGACAGGGCATTGGCCTCCGCATTATGGAGTGACGAATAATACCGAGAGGATCGAGTTGCTGGCGCGGGAGTTGGAGAAGTTAGCTGACGAAGCGGTTGACGCCGATGCGCTAACAGAACGCGCCGATGATGCCGAGGAGAATTTAGCCGAAGCCGACGACGAACTAAAAGAGCGCAAAACCTGCACGACCTGCGATCTATGCGAGGAGCACAAATGAGCCTCACCATTCCCGCTAAAGACCTGTCCGCTGCGTTGTCTCTTGTTCTATCCGCCACGGAGCGTAAAGGGACGATTCCGATACTGAGCTATGTACTAGTTGAGGGAAGTAAGGGTGTAGTCAAGCTCACCGCTACGGACATTGACTCTACCTTGCAAACCGAACTGACGGCAGAATGTGACGACTTCGCATGGTGCGTGCCAGGGGCGAAGTTAGCGGCGCTCGTTCAACTTATCTCTGGGGACATCAACCTAATCGAATCCAAGGGCCGCATCCTCGCCAAATCGGGCCACACTGAGCACCGCTTACCCTTCCAGCCACGTGAAGCGTTCCCGGCGATAGAGAGCGCCCCGAATCGATTAGGAAGCCTTAGCGGGCCTCTATTCGCGCAATTACTCCTTACAGCTTTGATAGCCACAGAGACAAACCCCGACGGCCCCGGCTGGTGGCTGAATCTTGAACTAATCGCAAAGGATGGGAAGTTGACCGTTACCGGATGCTCGAATGCGAGGGTGTCGAGTGTGGCGGTGGATTTCTCCGGGGAATTCGAGGCGAACATTCCGTTGAGAGCATCACGGATACTCGCTACGTTCGCTGAGACGGCAGAGTCAGTAGAGATCGCGTGTTCTAATAATCTGTTAAGTCTCTATTCCTCCACTGGCGCGGCACATTCTCGGTTGTCTAACTTGAAAATGGCTGAGTGGAGAATTTTAGTTAGCCCTGCATATGAATATGCCATTGAACTCAATCCTGAGACTGTTTTACCTCCACTGAAACGCGCTCTCTTGGCTTCGGACTCCGGTGCGGTGAGTATCAGTCTAAGTAAATCAGAAGCCATCCTAACCGCCACGGACAACGACGCCCAGCGGGAAGGACGAGAGATCGCGTCAATCACTTCTAATCTAAATGGCTCTACTTACGATCTCCGTCTTATGGGTGAACAAGTGGTGGATTACTTGAAACTCTGTAAGTCATCCGTAGTCTGGCAGATCAATGCAAACAATTCCGCCATGATGTTTCGGTTGAAAGAGAACGCAGACTTTCAGTGGGACTACATTCAGACGACGTTGAGAGTGAGATAAGGTATGAAGCCGTATTATGAGGCTGAGGGAATGGTGATTTATCACGGGGATTGCCGCGAGATTTTACCCGAACTGCCGAAGGTGGATTTAGTGCTGACCGATCCGCCTTATGGAATTTGTGTTGTGCAACGCACCTATCGCAACAAGAAAAGCAAGCCAGGGCGAGCGTTGGCCCACAAACGGTTCTATGATGAAAGCCATGAGTGGGACAACCAGCCGCCTGAAGAGGTTGTTATTAACGCAACGTGCAATGCTGCGGTACGTGCAATAGTTTGGGGTGGAAATTATTTTAACTTACCTCCATCTAAATGTTGGCTTGTTTGGGACAAGATAAACGGTTCAAATGATTTTGCTGACTGTGAATTAGCGTGGACTAATCTTGATAAGGCTGTGCGAAAGTTTGCTTATATGTGGAATGGAATGCTGCAAGGGAACATGAAAACCAAAGAGAGACGAACTCACCCTACCCAAAAACCAGTACCGCTAATGATATGGTGCCTGACTCTCGTGCCAACCGCCCAAACCATCCTCGACCCCTTCATGGGCAGCGGCACAACCTTAATCGCCGCCAAGCAACTCAACCGTAAAGCTATCGGTATTGAGATTGAAGAAAAGTATTGTGAGATCGCAGCGCGGCGATTAGACGATACGGCGGTATTGTTTCAACCTGCACCGCGAGCGTCGGAAGAGCCGATTGATTTATTCGCGTCATGACAATCATCATCCACCCTCAGATATGGCCCTGCACAAACGGCAAGCGGTTGGGACGAGGTAAACCATGAGATTATATGTATCCGGCCCAATGACGGGCCGCATTGAGCTTAACTACCCGGCCTTCACTCAGGCCGCGCAATTACTCCGTGACGCTGGTTACGAAGTAGTTAGTCCGCATGAACTCAACCCGCAAGATGCTGAGTCATGGATTGAATGCATGAAGGTTGATATCCGCGCACTGCTTGACTGCGAAGGCGTGGCGACTTTAACGGGCCATGAGAAGTCAAAAGGCGCAACGCTGGAAAATACCATCGCCGCTGCTATGGGGATGGAAATCAAATCGCTGGCTGACTGGCTAGAGCGGTAGAGTGCTACTTACGAACTAATCCGGGTCAGTGTGGCGATCGTCAATCTTCCGCTTCCGCCGAAACGCCGCTTTGACTTCACCTAGCACCGCACTCAAATCCCTACTTCTCCATGCGCCGTTCAATTCTCTAACTTTAGCCGGAACGGTACTTGGAAACCGAATGTAGTAGTAACCATGCGCCGCCCAAAGTTTCGTGCGATTCTCGATTGCGTCGCCACAGATTGATAGAATACGAGCGCGTAGCCATGCAAGAGTTTCAGTTGGTTTCATATTTCACCCGTTATTGTTTTTATCCGGTGGCGGCACCCAATCATGCCGGGCCTTCGCCGAGTCGTACCAGAATTTTGACTACTCGCTGCACCGACTTCAAATCTTTTCCTGCGTCAACCTGCGCTCGCAACCAGTCTCTTACGCAACGAGGAGGGCGCTCAACAGGTTTGGGTTTGGACTTCACAGTATGGGCAGCCCTTACGGTCGTGCAATGCTGCTTCTGAAAGTCTGCTGCGCCGGTGCTCGCAGTTTCGGCTCAACCGTGGCTGATACCTGGAAGATTGTATTCAGCATTTGGCGGAACTCTAGCGCGGCCTGACTTCCCTTTACTCCCGGCGTCATCATTGCCCAGCTATCTTTTGAGAAAAGTAAGTTGTTTGGAAAGCCGATCAAGATAGTTGCCTCTCCGCCTGCCGGAATCTCAAATCCTGCTCCACCAGCAAACTGCTGAAGCCGCTGTTGCTGTTCGCCGCTGCGATCAGGGAACAGTGCCCCAAGCGCCGGGCCTAGCGTCCCACCAGCCAGCGCCACACCAGTCGGCCCATCCCGGCCAGCCAAGCGAGGAAAGGCGGTGATCGCTGCCGTGCTGATAGACAATACGAAGTAGAAGGCTCGTGTCAGTTTCGCCCGTTTACTATTTTCTTGATGCGTCTGCATGATGGCTTGAAGTTCCGCAGGTGAGATCGGATTGATTGCACCACCAGCGAACTTGAAATACCGACTCGCAAGCGCATGACACGCCGCAAAATCAAAACCAGGGATCGCCAGTGCCGCATCGTCGCATTGACCCGGATTTGGGTAGCCCCACAACCGCCTTACATTGACTCCGACTACTTCCGGCGCTGAGGTCTGAGCAACGACAGTGACACGAAAGAATGTGACCTGATCCTTGAGGCCGTCGAACATCTTTAATTCGTCGTAGGACACAAGGGTTGGAGCAATCACTTGAATGTCGTTTGGCCCAAGCATCCCTTGTGACGGCGGGGCCGCTTCCACAATCGGAATAGACAAGTCAGGCGGCGTAGGCTTAGGCCGCTGCGCTTCAATAGGCATTGCAGCCGCTACTAGAATCAACGAGAGGAAGATTTTAGACAACATCACTTGACACCTTTCTGAGATTTGCAACTTTGCAACTTACCATCCTTCAACCTAACCCGCTGCCCGACTCTCACCTTACAGAACTTACTTCGCGGGAACCGATGCGCTCCACACTGTACCGTGTTTCGTTCGATGCGAGTCACGCGGCAGGTCTGTGAGTGGGCGGGCACGCTCAGGGTAAGCAGGAACGCTATTAAATGAAGGTGCGCCAGTACCTTTTTCTTCTTAGCTGCCATATTCAGTTTCCTTCTTGCCTCTTCTTAGCGGCTCTTGTGTTTCGTAGCAAAATAGTTACTGGCTGCCTGACGCACCGCAAACTTAATCCCAATCCTTAATATACCATCGCCCGCCTCGTTGTCTGACATAAGGCGCGACGATACTCATAGCTTCCTTCGGAGTCTTGCCTTCTTGGAAACATACTATTCTCAACCACTCAGACCAACTTTCATCGTACTTGGGAATTCTGATGTTGTACTCCTTGAAGGCTATTATCTTCACTTGCGCAAACCAGACGTGAAAGTCCTTTGGATTAGACTGTCCCAAGCTGATGGTTGGGAAAACAAGCAATAGGAAGATGGCAAGTTTGAGTTTCATTCTAGACCTTGCCTACGCCCGCCTCAACAGCACTTGCCAACTTCGCGGGCATTGTAGGACTGGCGATCTCTGCCTCAGACTTCGCGGGCATTCCCAAAGCGGCGATCACCTTATTGTACAGGCCATACTTGTTGATAACTGACCAGACGATCATCACGCCTACGACGCCAGCGGCCATCAACAGTTCTGCGCCCTGGTTCTCAGTAACCCAGCCATGCGCGACCAGAAACACGATGATGCCTTGCAGAGCGTGGCGAATGATGCCTGCCAAGATTTCCTTGAATCGTTCTTTGTCCATTAGTGGCCTCCATAGAGAGTGAAAAATTGTTCAAATCGCGGTATCAGTGTGTCCCACAGATCTCCATCGTTGCAGCGGCAATGTCTCCGTCGGTTTCCGTGAACACTTGCCGCGTTCTCGCAAGCAGTCGTGCAAGTCGCCCTTTACCTAGCTGAAACTCCTTCGCGATGTTAAGTCGAGGTTGCCGCTGTCCTGCTGCCCATACAATCTGACATATCTCAACGATTGAGATATCACGGTTCTTTGCGGACAGTTCTGCCATCCCTAAATCTTTCTTCGAGAGATTGCAAGCAGGATGGGCAGGTTGAACGTTATCGTAAGTATGCGAACCGCCCTTACTAACGGGAACTATATGATCTAAGTGCCACTTAGCGGGATCGACGGGTGTTTTGCAGATACCACATATTCCGTGCGCCGCCTCTAGCACTCTATTCCTGTCGATTAGCTCCGCCGGAAGATTTGCAACGCGCGCACGTCGTAACGGGTTATGCCCGCTCTCGCGATGACATCGTTTGCAATGTTTCCATCCGTCCTTATCCAGATAGGTATTCGCCCTGTCAAAAAGGTGGCCATGTTTGCAGTGCGTAACGCGACGGCAAACATGTTCAAATGCCTCACGTTTGTATTGCCCACACTCAAGACATCGCTCAAGTTGGACATCTGCGATTGGTGCCGACTCAAGATGGGTATAGGTACGGCCTCGTAATGCCGACGCAATCGCCTGCTTAGTTACGCGATGCTCATTGGCCAACTCATCGTAGGTAACGCCACCCGCTCGATATCGGTCACGCATCTCTGCAACTAGACTGTTGGACAACTTACCCATAAGACTCAAAAAACTTGGCAAAGTAATCAATGAGCGAGTCGTACAAATCACCACGCTTGACCTGCTTCGTTGGTCCAGTGTACATCACGGCCCTGAATCTGTCTGTACCTTGCTTCGATAACAGTTTGCGCGCAGCGAGTCGGCCACTTGAGAATGGATCGTTGTTCGATACGGCCGGCTTCCCGTCGGCATCGTAAAAGACAGTGCCCCAAACATCCGCCCAAGCAAGCCCGTCCATCGTGAATTCTTTCGCCGCAACGGAGCGCATCGTCCACAAGAAATTCATTTGAAAAGTCGCCAAATCCCACGACTTCATTTTCATCTCTGTGAAGTCCCACCAAACGAGCGCCTTATCGTTGCCGTTGGTGTTTGGGACTGACCGCAGATTGAACGACGCCTCGCAAAGATGCGTGAAGCTAATCAGCGCCGACGAAATCTTCTCAGCCCTTGCGATTTGCAAATGAAGATCGGCAGCTTCTTGTGAAATAGGCGGACGGCCATTTGGCGACAAGGTTGTTATCGCAGTCAGCGCCTCATTAATCCCGCTTGATGCTATCGCTTCATCAAAGGTCATTCAGCTTTCCGCTTATCGAGGTAGTAGCCGACTAGAAGTAGAAATCGGTTTTTGGGATAGTTGACGCCAGGATCGGTATGTCCCGTGCTGGGATAAGCCTTCTGTATTTCGGCGTGGCTGGTAATCCCTTTGGCCCCGGCCTTTATCTCAGCCGCAGTCAGCCACACCACAGGAATATCAAACTTGAGGCAGAGTTGTGCAGTAATCTTTGTACAGTTGTCGATGACCTGCATTGAGTACCCGTCGCCCCATTCGAGGGCCGTCTGAGCCGCTTTTCCGCATTGCTCGATATGTACGCCATCTTGGTTCGCTCCGATGGCCCCAGCGGCAGTGTCAGAGTCCTTGACGCATTGAATGATTTCTCTGTCGTCAACGACGTAGTGACTAGAGCCTTTCCGTGGCGGATTCTGGAAGTATGTGGCAATGGCCCGCGCGCCGCCTTCTACCTCAAGGCTCTCCGTACTATGCACGACTATTAGCCTGACTTGTTTGGCGCGACCCTTGATCTGGTACTTGGCGGGAATATACTCGAAATTATCTGTGTCTCGCATCCCCGCCATTCTAACGCCCTCGCATGGTGAAGCGCAAGGGAATTCTACAGTTCTCGAATTCATGAAATATATTTATTTTCAGTGGCGATTTGCTTAGTGTTTCCGTGAACCGAGAGGCAGAAATGGCCTGTTCTGCTTATGAGGCCACTTGACAGCCGTGTTATAATGTACATGAAAGTGAGAACAGCACATGACAGACCTTAACAAACGAGTAGTCAGAATCACAGGCGCAAGACGGCACGAGAAGTCACGCACCCGTGCAGTCATCCTGAGTCTTGAGCCGCCCGCGTCGGTAGGCGTGAGGCTTCAAGGGACGCGACAGACGTATCGACTTGAAGGCGAGTCGATTTATGAATTAGCGGTACGGCATCACGAGGCGCAGATCGAGAAACGCGCCAAGCGAATCGCTAAGGACGAACTTAAACCCATGCGGAGCGCCAGAGCAAAGGCCCGCAAAGAGATGGCAAAGGAGTTGAAAGCATGAAGACCATAGGCGGACGTGAACGAGACAGCCAGAAATCTAAAGTGTACGGATGGGAAGCAAGACTGCAACTACCTGACACTGCGAATAAAAAGCTAACACTGAAAGAATGCGCGCAGATGGTCAAGCGTGTCTATAGGCTTTATGATCAGCCCGCGCCTCGTGTAGTTGACGGGCGGGGAACACGCAACGCCCACGGCTCACCGTGGCGAGTGAGTCTTCCTCGTTGGGCACGCACAGGTCGCGTGGTACTTCATGAAGCTGCACACGGGCTAACTAAAATCTACTGCCCCGGCAAGGCTGCACACGGCCCTGAGTTTGTAGCCATCTTCGCGGAGTTACTGAACATCTTCTACGGCGTCTCCCTGTTCTACCTTGAAGGGGAATCTATCAAGAGTCGCGTGAGCATGGCGATCGCATCGTACAAACCCGAACACGTGAAAGCGAGAAGTAATGTTACTACCAAAAGGAATTAGAACAGACCGTGCATTCTGCGTTCACTGCGGCGGCAAAGGCTGGCTCCCCACACCTGAATCACTGCGGGCTGAACGGGTTAAGGCCGGACTGTCTCTAACTGCGGTCGCAAAGGAAATGGGGATTGCAAAGTCTCGACTATCATCACTAGAAACCGGGCGCTGGGACTGGAATGCTGATCTCGTGAATAACTTCCGCACAGCGGTAGCCAAGCTAAAGCAAGCTATACGCCTCGCATGAGGCATTGCAACATAAATCGCGGGACTGCCGTCAGGGTGACTCTTGGCGGCTTTCTGGTGTGATATAATTTCAAAAATGGCAGACTTGGGATGGATAGATAATCAGGGCCAGTTAAGGCCGCGCGATTGGGAAGAACACTGTAAATACTTCCGCAAAATACCCGCGCCTCAAGGATGGGAGCATAAGCCGCAGACATGGGCCGAGTATTGTCGCATGGTTGTCGCCGCGCCTGATTGGCCAACTACTCAGCGGCTAATGGAGCAGTACCACGACGCATTCGAGCTGAACTCCCTATCACCTGTTTACCCTCAAGCCCAAAAGCAGCCCAAGCTGCCTCCTGTGCCTCGCGCAGTGTACGATCCGCCTCGTGAGAGTCAGACCGTGCTGCGTACTAAGCGCCGCCGACTTCTTCAAATGAAGCCGCATTGTTTTTGGTGTGGTTGTCTTGTTGTGGAAACATTAAACGAGATACCGAACAAGGCGACTATTGACCATCTCTATTCACGACACCATCCATACAGGACACGACGCCACAGCGAGGCGCACGCGGTTTTACACGTACTCGCTTGCTATGCTTGTAATCAGAGTCGGGCTATGTGTGAATTGAAAGGAATACCCTTCATTCCTCGATTGGCGGAGCGGTTAGAAATTGCCCGATTAGCTTGCGCGGTAAACCCTGTCGATGTTGCCATCCCTGAATCACGGCACTTTGTAAGGCGAAGGGGCGCTCCCGTGCACCCTCGTCGCGTACTTTGCACAATCGAAGAGGCCATTGCTTTCGCGCAAGAAAACCCTTCACGCTAGCCCCACCCCTCTCACGCTGCTGGATTAGTAGGGCCGGTCTGCTGTGAGGGGAAGGCTTACGATAGACACTTCGGCCACGGCCCGTGATAGCCCATGCCTTCAAGCACGGCGCGTTGGAATTCGTAGGCCGCATCCTCTGCGATGATTAGCTTGGCGATGATGTTCTGAGGCTGGTTGAGGTTCCCGCCTTTATCGAGGAAGCGTTCGATGCCTTCACAGGTAACTTCAAATAACTTGGCAACTGAATCGCCGTCGATGATGATTTTTGTTTGACACCCGAGGTCACATATAGGGGGATTACCGTTAGGCATGGATTATCTCCTTTTGGGTTCCTTGTCTTGCTCTCGCTGGGTTTGAAGTCGAATTAACTTCTCACGATCATCGTGAATATAAACTTCATGCTGCCCGATCTTTTCTTGCAGGTCGTGGATGGCCGCACGTTGATCGGCGTCACGCAAAAGAATCGTTGTGCTGAGATTTGAGACTTGAACCTCAAGAGCGATTACGAAGCTGAGAACGGCCCCGCCAATGACTACCAGGATGGCGAGCAGCGGATACGGCAAAAACACGCCCTTAGCTTGCTGTGCTACCATTTGCTCCTCCGCTCGCGGCATAAACCAGCGATGCCATAAATTTTGCATGGGTTCATCCGGTCTTGTCTCTGGTAGCCGATGGAGTACGTGTACATTCGTAAGTGGTTGACTCATGCGAACAGTTTCAATCTAGTGAATCCTTGTTTGGTGACGGTTCACTTCTCGTTTGATTTCATTTCCCGATAGGGAAGCCCCAGACCTCCCAGCCGATCAGAAACAACAGAAACCACAGTAGCAGATGCCCGCCAAAGGGTCGATAGTTTGCCGGCGTCCAGTTCACCCAGCCTCCGAACACCAGCCAGATCAGCATCAGAATCCAGAAGACGATCCCGATTGATAGCGTCCCACCACTTGCAAATAGAAATACCATAGTGTCCCTCCTACCTCTTACTAACGTACAGAACAACACCAGCTAAAACGATTCCTTCGGTTGTCAAAAAGCCTAGCACGGCGATCACGGCAGCGATGATAAACCACAGACTCTTTGCGCCTTCGGTCTTACCTCCCATGTTAGTCAGCGCCACAATCAACTTCTTTTGATCTTCACGCATTTCAATGAGCATTGGATCGGCTACTGCCTGCTTTCCCGCGTCTTCATAGCGGGCCTTTTCCAGAGCCGCCATCCTGTTATTATTTTCCCGATCACGGGCCGCGTCTCGCTCGGCCAAAGCTGACGCGGTATCCCTCAGCACGGCTCTAATATCGTTTGCGGTAGTTTCGGCTGCTCGCGCCACCAGATCAACGGCGGCTTGAGTCCGAGCAGCCTCTGTGAGCCGGGCCATCTCATCATTGGCGCGAAATGCTGCCAGCTTGTCCTGCTCCATCTGGTGAACTGTAGCGTCGTGGCGCTGATGAACATCTGCAAGTTTCTCAATCCACTTGACCGTTTCTCTGACTACCCTAATCTCCGCATCGACATAGCGGTCGCGCATTGTGTTGAGCGCGTCGGCAGATTCCTTGTTCGCTTGAACGAGGGCAATAACATTAGCAGTCGGATCGATCACGGGCGCGCCCGTCGCATCCACCCCTAACCCTGTAGCCTTCCCACTCATTCGACATTATCACCCCTGTCTGTGTGATGCCGCACATTAGTTACTCGCATCCGATTCGGGCGGCTTTTGCGCCTCAATTATCGCTTTTGCCAACTCAATCGCGCCTTCAAGTCTCAACAGGTTCATTTCTCCCTGCATCATAGATTGTTTAGCTTGGTTCAAAAAGTCCACCTGCTGCGCTCGTTGCGCCTCAAGGTTTTCAAGTCGCTTCTCAAGTGTTAGCTCTTCTTCAGGCATAAATTATCCTTTAAGCTAGATTTGTCGTGCGAGCTACTTCCAGCCACGCGCTTCCCGTTGAAATAAAAAGTATCGAACTAAAGTGTGACGCTGTCGTGGCCTGTGTTCCCGATGTTTTGAAACTAGCCGCGAAAGTAACCGTGACCGTGCCCGAAGCGTCGGCAGTTGTTTCGAGTAGCAACAAATCACCTGCCGTCCCCGCTGCGCTCGGTGTCCAAGTTGAAGTCCCACTCGTAGTGAACGATACCGCAAGCACTTGATTCGAGTTGGTAACGTCAATAGTCATCGCGTTGGAGTACGTTTGACCGGTCTTTGGAGCGATATTCAATTTCCCTAAAGTCGGAATGGCGGTGTTGCCGACGTTGAGCGAGATCGCCGTCGCTACTCCTCCGCTGGTGACGTTGAACTGCTCAGCCGAACCTACGGAGAACGCCACCGTGGGAGCTACATTACCCCCCACTACAAATCGTCCGTTGGTGAAAAAGCTGCCGATGAGGTTTGGCCCGGTGCTGTCATACCAGCTTTGCACGGTAGCATTGCCCGCGTAGGCCGTAACCGCTAGAGTCCCGCCAGACGTATTCACGCTGCCCATGCGGATTGTGCCGTCGTAGGCAATTTTCATGCGCTCCACCGGGCCAACTGTGGTGGGGGTAGTGGCGAAAGTCAGCGAACCTTGACCAAGCGCGCCATCATTGTAGCCGCAGATGTATCCAACACGATGGTCAACACCGGCCATTGCTCGGTTGTAAAAGGCTAACAGCCCAGTCCGCGCAATCGTGTTGGTGATAGATGCCCCAACCTCGACATAGCCCGGCGCGCCTGCGCCACCATCCACGAATAGCGTTCGCCCCTGCGCATCGTCCGTGACGCTTAGAGCAGTCAGTCCGATACCTACGTTGCCAAGATTGTCGAGATAGACGCGAGTGTCTAATGCGGAGTTAGTCGTCGGAGCCTGAGTAGCGAGAAATGAGCCGTCCGCTATATTAAACGTGTAGGTAGTGTCAGTGTTGTTGTTGACTACGGGGCTGGCAGCGACGAGAAAGTACGTTGACCCTCCCGCTGCGGTAGCGTAGATATTCCGTCCTGTAACAAGAGTATTTGTGGTGTATTGGTCAGAGCCGGTTGGGATAGTAATAGTGATTTTCGTGTGCGCGGCGTCCGCTGTGACAGTATTCGATACCGGACTCGCGTCTGTTTCGCCTCCCGCCGTCACGTAAGTCATCTTGAAACTATGAGTCCCCGCTGTGACTACACCCGTCGCATCCGCAACCAGGGAGGCGGAGAGAGCGGCAGGCGCAAGAAGTAGTGCTTGCAGATTTAACGATCCATTACTCGCCTTTGTCCATCGGCTGAAATTGACCGACGATCCTCTCAGGTCGATAGGCTCAGTGAAAATTACCTGAGCGCCATTGTCCGTAATACTGCTGTTGCCGATAGCGGTCGAAGATGTGGCCTTTGGAACGAGATTCGTTGTAAGCCCACTTAACCCGCCCGCCGGCGACCACGACCCGTCACCTTTAAGCGAATCACTGGCACTCCCAGACAGTTTTGGCAGATAACCATGTTTCAGCGTTGAAGAGTTGTTGGTTGTGATGTCCGAAAACGAAATGTTGGCCTCGGTAGGCTGCGCTTTGCTGATTACTCCGTTAGTGGAAATGGCAGTCAGAAAGTTGTTTGAGGCTCCCGCGTCAGCTTGCACCAGTGTCGCATTCGCATTCGGGAACGTATAGAAGCGATCAGCCGTCAGCGGCCCGCCGTCAACAGGGCTCGCCGTGAAGTCACAGATAATCTGCCGCGTGAATCCATCTGATTGAGTCCACGAGAGACGACCATACGTGCCCAGCGGTCGATAGCTGTAGAGGCGGATGCTGCCGTTGCCGATTGTGGAGAGGGCTGTTGCGGACTGAGCAGTTGATTCGAGGAAGCCTGCGCCAGCGGAGCCGGTGGTAGAGATACTTTTCGTTCGCAACTGCTGTGTGAACGTCCCAATCTGAGTCTCATCAATCGTAAGAGCTAACGTTTGAACTGAAGGCGTCGCATCGGTAGAAGTGTAAAACTTCATCTGCGATGGCGCGCGGGTCGCTGCTATCGTTCCCGTAGAGTCCACCCGAATAGAGGCCGATTGGATGAATCCGCTTCCTGTGTATGCTTGGAAATTCAGCATTCCTACCGTGTCGCCGGTAACAATCGTCGTTGCCGCTGAGGGAGTTCCACGGGCACGGTTAAGATTTACTAAGGCCGCATTTGATCCTGCTATCCCAGTTCCAAACCAAGCAGAGGTTATACCTGAATCAACGAGATTCTTTGAACTCGCTACCACGAGATCTGCGTTAAGTAATGTCGATGTAATCGTGTTCGTGTAAGGCGATCCCACAACTAACTTATGGTTTGTATAGTCCCATGTGAAGGTTGAATCGTTACCGTCTAATTTGCCCGTCGAGTCTTTATAGAAAACGACCCCACCTTGCTGGCTCCATGTTCCCGTTCCTGTGCCGCCGTAGGTCACAGGCAGCGGAGTGGCTAGCGACGGAACCGCTGGATCGTTCGCACCCAAAGCAATGGGTGCAGAGGCGGACGCGGGCGCAACGGAAAGTTTCACCACTCCAAGATTTGTAGTAGAGGCGTAATCATTTTTCCCTACCGCAAGCGGATGCGTAGTGGACGCGGCAGCGACTGAGAGATAGGTAATACCCTTAACTGTTGGACTGGCGTTGTTATTTGTCGTTAGCGTATTGAAGTAGGCTTGAACTTGCGCGCTAGTCCAGTACACGGCGGGCGGGTTAACGATGATCGACGCTTCGTTCTCTATCGTTAACTGCTCAAAGGTAATCACCCCACCGGGATACCCATCCTCTGCGGGAATGAACCAGTTAGTGAATAGGAAGTCTTTAGCTGTATTCCCTGAGAAGAACCTTGCCGAGACTTGAATGCTTTGCGGGGTGGCGATTTGCGCGTCTAAGGTGGTGAAAATATCTTCCGCGTTAACTGTAATTACATTAGACGTGATGGAACAATCGAATGAAATGTAGAAATCAGTCGGGCCGGGAAGGACGGTGTTACCGTTTACGTCGAGAAATTCCTGCGAGTACCACAGACGGAGAGTTAGAGGCGGAGAGTCCCGCAGCCTCGTAGTCGGATAAACCTGAAATGATGATAACGTGAGCGCCATTCATTTTACGGGATAAACCGAGCAAAGATAGTGGCGACACATGTGCTGCCTGAATGATTATAGATGTACATCTGGCTTATCGGGATCGTATCAGACAACGCCCCAACGGCGGTCTGAACCACAGGAGTAGTTATAGCCACTAACGCCCCGTCCGTATTGGTTACAGTAGAAGCCCATCCCCAGTAGGTAGCCGTGGAGCAGGTAACACTAAGATAGGTACACGATCCTGTCGGCTGAAATCCCGCGGCTTGAATCAAAGAGAGAACCGACACCGCCGTTGCGTCGTTAGTGATCGAGTCATTACCGGCAAAGAATGGATATTGCTGGGCCATCGTGCCTCCTTAGATTCCAATCGCCCCAATGATTACCCATAGTGACGCACCGGCCACGCGAGTACATACCGCTGTAGGGCCGGTATCTCCGATTCGGTAAGTATTCCCATTGGCTAGAATCGTGCAAGATGCGCGCTGGGTGGCTCCATCAATTGACGTGATGTACACGGGCGAATTTGAGTTCGCGTCCAACGTAATCGCCAACGAACCCGCGCCGCAAATTACGAGGTTGTCAGTTGGCAAAACCGTGTATGCCCCAGTCGGTTTAGCCACCGTTGCGGTCGCGGCTTGCAGGTTATCAAAGACTGGAACCTCTGATGCTTTATTCGATGCCATAATGTCTCCTTACGCTAAGGCAGTCGTGCGAAACAGTTCACACCAAATCGTGCCATTACTCATGAACGCAATAGTGCTGTGCGTGCTTAGAGTCGTTGCTTGCGTGCCTAAGCTGTGGAACGTGGAAGCGAAAGTAGTGGTGACTGTGCCACTCGCGTCCGCGTTCTGGGTAATGAATAGCAAATCACCCGCCGTGCCCGCCGCTGATGGGGTCATAGTACAGGTTGCCGACGTGCCATTCGCCACCGCGATAATGTGATTGGAAATTGTCACGTCAATGGTCATTGACGAACTGTAGGTGTCGTTGGTCTTGGGAAGAATTCCCAGCTTACCAGCCGCAGCTACCGTCAGAGACGTAGCCGAAGCAACGCCTAAACTTGGCGTTACCAGCGCGGGGCTATTACTCAGCACCACCGCCACCGTTCCCGTGCTGGCCGTGACGCCCGTTCCGCCCTGAGCTACCGCTACAGTATTGAGTGCAGCGGAGAGAATCTTTCCTGCGGAGTCAGTTAAGGTTGTTGGCCCTGTGCCTGCGGTCAACCCCCCACCTGTCGTGGTAGCTGCAACAGCAACCGACCCTGACGTAGCGCCCGAAAGCGTGATGCTCTGAGTGCCCGCAATCGCCCCTGTAGTGTCGGCAATCGTAACAGTGGAATTCTGGCCCACTTTACCTGTAGTGCCGTCAAACCGAACTATTGCATTATCAGTTGAGGATGCTGGGCCTTCAAAATCTCCCGTGCCACTGCGGTCAAACCCTGAGACGCCAAACCACACGCCTGACTGACTTAGTTGGCAAATCACCGCGTCATATTGCGACGGCAAAGAGAAACTAAATGTCCCATCACTTACTAATACCGCATTAGCGGATGAATCAGTCTTCTCAACAATGATTTGATAAAACGCACCATCCCCCGGAGAGATTGGCAGCGCGGCGGTAAACGCTCCCGCAGTGGCATCGCAAAAAGCGTGATCAGTGTCAAGATTGATATTCCCGGCAGCAGTTAGTGTCTGCTCGACTAGCTGGCGGCTGATTGATCCAATGGCGCTCATAATAGTTCTCCTTAGTTGAAGCCGAAGCGTTCCTGAAATGTCTCTACAGGTAAAGCCGGAAGATTCCCCGGCTTCACATCGTCACAGTATGGCTGGTATGGAATGCTGTACTCATCAATAAGATTGAATACATCTCTATCTGAGAGATCGTACAAAGGCGCAACCATGCGAGTCGGGCCTAGCTGAAATTCTCGTTCAAATACCTTCTTCACCAACGGATGTGAATCAGTTTTCCGATACCCGAAAAAGGTGTAGTCAAAGTCGTAGTGGAATTGAGGCGTGGTCACGTATCCTACTGGTTTTCCGTTTTCTGAAACGTCTCGCAACATTGGGAGTCTCGCATTCCCAATAGCGTACTCTGACACTACGGTATCTTTCACTCGATACCTGATTGCCGGAGCATAAGACATCACATCTAATTCCCATTCACGAATAATCTTCTCTACGAATGGATCGAGTTCATCGTAGAAGTGAAGGATTGGAATTGGTCTGATGTCCATAATCATCTTGAGTAGTACAAGACTCTCTTTCCCAAACGAGCAGAGTAGAACCGGGTTCTTAGCTTTTAAGAGAATGTCTCTCACATTAAGGCCGCTCCGCCGATTTGCGCCCCTGCTCCGATAATCTGCCCCAACAAATCCACCTGTTGAACTGTCGTACCCGATCCCGTAGCTGACCCAGCGCTTGTCCCTTCACTCGTTCCTGCCGACCCGCTTAAAGTCGTACCACTACTCGTTCCCCCTGACGTGCCTGACGACGTTCCAGTAGAGGTTCCAACTTGGTTCCCGGTCGTTGTTCCCGTGCTCGTTCCTGTCGTTCCCGTTCCTACTAAATGGGGAGCGGTCAGATTCGCCAATGTTCCTAGTTGTCCGGCTCGTTGCTGATTCGCATCATAAAACGCCCCTCGATAAGCTTGAGACTCATCCTGATTGATGTTTCGCTCTCCTGCGCGCTGAATAGCCTCCTGCATCGCCGGAGTAGCGTACCCCCCTAACGGATTTATGAAAGATGATCTTAGTTTATTTCTCGCATTTCCAGCTTGAGACGCGATACCCGGATCGATCTGCGGTCTCCACCCTCTTAGAGCTTTAATATCTTCCGTGTCAGGAGCGGTCAGGAAGTCGTAGGTGTTTTGATTATTAAACCCCTGATTGCTTGTTTGGTTATTAGTCTGATTGAATCCACCCGTGTTTTGCGTGTTGAAGGTGTTTTCGTTTTGAGTGTTAAAGGCTGAATTGTTCAGCGTATTAAAGGCAGAATTATTACTCGCATTCTGTGTCTGCTGAGTGTTCTGAGTTGTAGTGTTGTGTCGTGGCATAAGAAAAACGCCGCGAGAAAGGGTTTAACCTTCCCACGGCGCTCTGAATTTCAGATGGCCTTCTACGCTGCTTTCAACGCGGCGACTATATCACGAGTCATGTTCATTCGTCGCCACTCAATTACTCGGCCTCGATACATGCCTTTAATCAGCCGCAGGCCGTCTTCACGAAACCCAAGTGTGCCACAGAGGCGACGGGTTGGCAAGTTCTTTTTGGCTACCCAGACAAAGAGTTCTTGAGTGCCTAAATCCTCGAATGCGCGATCCCTTAGAGCGAGACAATGGGTGACGACCGTTCCTGCATTGCAACGCGGCCTCGCCATGAAATCCACTTCCATTCGCCCCTTTGCCCTGAGGATGAACATCACGAGTGCGATAAGCTCCCCGTCGAACACTCCAAACGTCGCCCGACTCTCTTCTTTTGCACTTTCAATGAAGTCCTCAAACGTCGGCGGCCCGAATACTCGATCTGACTCCTTAAACCAGCGCGGACTATTCACTACCCATAAATGAGCGTCAACGAAATGGTTTCTATCTTGAATTGGATCGAGTCGGCGGATCATGAAGTAATAACTTGATTTCCCCTTTACAATCCCAGCGTCCGGCAGCGTTCGTAAAATGTCCCGCCATCCGCAAGGAAGGTTAAGATTGCCCGCTTGCTCAAAGTTCCGACGATAGTCCCGATTCCCGATAGTCCAGTGCCGAGTGTCAACGTCCGGGGCAATACTCCGTCGTTCAAAACAATCAAAGTCAATTCCTGTCCGTCAACCGGCGTCCCGGAAATGTTTAGCGTTGTGGTTTGGGCAATCGTCCATCTTGCTTGAGTGTGCTGGACTGTAGGGTCTATCGCCAGAGTGACGCTTGTGCCCGGACTTAAGTCGAGAATAGAACGCCCGCCGATGTTCGACATTATGCCGCGCCCCTCTTTGTCAGGGTCGTGACGTGGCCGTCTGATCTGCGGTACTTGAGTTCGCCGAATTCGCAATAGAGCAATCCCTTGTGCTCCATAATCAAAGTCTCTTCTTCGCCCTGAGGCGGAGGGAATAATAAGGTTTCAGTGCCTTCGTCATCGCGATACTTGATCGCGCCCTTTGCGTCCCTGAAGAGTCCTGCTATCAATTTATCACCTCCGTGTATTCATGAACGAAATCAGTCCCGAAGTGGTTGTCTAAAAACTTAACCAGTCTCTCCATGTCCACCCTTAGCCTTCGACCTTTGTAATTTACTTCATCGTGAATCCATTGACCATCTTTATCGTGGGGCGACAATAAGGTTATGTTGCCCGACGAGTCGCAAACTTTCATCTCGCCAGCCGCGACAAAGAAGCACGCCGCATTAGTCAGCGTTCCCGCTGGGGCTGTGCCGTTTGCGATAACAAGTTGATTCGTCCCTTCTGTGGTGCCACGTGTTGCGGTTGTGCCAATCTTAAAACTGCCCACTTCAGTAAACCGAAACTTCTCCGCACTCCCACCTGTGGCAATTTTAATTATCCCGCCCGCAGAATCCACCATCAAGGTGAAAGCTGAGGACGCATACATGTACGAATCGTTCGCGGCTAGTGCCCCATAGGCACTTGTGGTTGAACTGTACTGGCCGAGATAGAAGGTGTAGGTGTCGCTTCCGACGAAGAATCTGCTTTGCGCTGATGCCCCGGCAGTAGTATTGCGGATCGCTAACTCAGTTGCGGCGTTCTGGTCTTTGCGAAACTCAGCCAGATACCCCGGCGTAGCTGTTCCGAACCCCACCCGATTATTTGCAAGGTCAAGAACCATGAGCGATCCACTCGCACCGGCTGATTCTCTGAAATTCGCAATGTTGGCATCTACCGCTATTGTGAGCGATTTAGCACTAGCGGTTGTGTCAGTGAAAACAAGTGATGGCGCAGTATTCGAGATCGTCTGATTCGCCGTGAAGACATTTGCCGTCCCTAATCCCGCGAGCGTGTCCGTGATGATCGGGAAGGTGTAGGTCTTAGTTGCCGTACCTGAGAATGTATAACCCGCATAAGCCGGAGCAGTCGCAACACCACCTGAGAGCAATGGTTGGCCCGCCGCGACATCTGCGAGTTTAGAGAGTGCCGTTGCCCCTGAGGCATAGAGAAGATCACCTACAGCGTAAGATGCTATTCCCGTACCGCCATTTGCTGCCGGAAGTGCCGTACCGGATAAAGTGACAGCTAACGTTCCGCTGGTGGTAATTGGATTGCCTGAGATGCTTAGAAACGCCGGGACGGACATATCCACACTTGTCACCGATCCGCCACTAGACGCAGCCCATGATGTAATACCCGTTCCGTCCGTTCTTAAGACATACCCACTCGTACCGGCGCTTGTTGGTAAGGTAAGCGTCCATGTCCCCGCCGCCGCTGCGGGTTGAACCGTGACCTTCCCTGATGTATTGCCGGAAAGTGAAAGGACGCCAAGTGTTGTCCCGGCTAGACCTAAACTTAAAAGTTCGCCAGGGCTGGCAGTGCTAATGCCTACGCGATTATTCGTAAGGTCTAAGGCCAGTAAGGAGCCTGATGCTCCGGCTGATTCCCGAAGATTGGCAACATTCGCATCCGTGATAATGGTTAACGACTTCGCGGAGGCTGTTGTGTCAGTGAGAGTTAAAGACGGTGATGCGCCAGACAGCACGACATCTTCCGGCAAAGACAAGGTGACGGTCGATCCGGCACTCACAACTGTAACTTGACTTGTTGTGCCCGCTATCGTAATCGCCGGCCCGAGCAGTCCGTTGACGCTGACTATCGCCGTGCCGGTTACAGGGATATTCGACGGTGGTAACGCCCCCTTATTCTGGTATTGAAGATACACATAATCAGGGTCAATGTTGAGATGGCTTTTCATTCCCTGACTCCCTGACTGGCGCTTTGAATAACAATTTCATGAAGCTGGTCTATTGAACCAGAGAGTTCGTTGTACACCCCTTCAACTCTTAGCGTTGACTGAGCAAGGTTAGGGCAATTTACAAGTAACTGCTTAGACTGAGTAACTGTTGTGCTGGAGGGGACTGTGACTGAGCCGGTAAGACTACTTGAGTTTCCATCCTCCAACGCTGTGACTGGAATTGACTCTCCGGATTGTGCTCCAAACACTCCCACCGATCCGCCAATACTGCTCATTGTAACTCTTACTCTTTTGACTACATGCGACCGCAATTCATCGTCATAGTCACTGAACGGTGGAGCAACGAACCAGTGGATTCCAAGTGAATTGTCGGTAACGTCAAACCCCGCCGTAGCAATGGAAACTATATCTCCGCTGAATCTTCCACCCTCCAAGAAATACAACATATTGCCTATAGTCGCTGCCGAGGTAACAATCATGTCCTTTTGAGTGTTGGTCAGCGTCACTTGCCCGATCCAGTCATTCTGTCTCAATCCGAATAATAAAATCTTTGTCGTCCAGAACCCGTCATCATTCAGTGAATCCGCAGAGTGAAAGTAACACACGGCATTATTCTGCGGGTCGTAAGCTACCAGAACATGGCCCGGGTTCCAGGTATCGGTTATTTCTGAGACCTTTGCCGCGAAATCGAATTCCTCTGTTCCTGAAACGCCTTGCGGAGTAGAGCGCGCTGGGCCTTGCACTGAATGACCATAGAGAGTGTCATTAACAAAAACTAACTGATTCGCATTCGCAAAACCAACCGACCAGAAGGGTTGAATCAATACTGGAACCGTATCGTCATTTGTCCCTTGCGCGATCTCAAGATGGTTCGTAGTGAGTAAGTAGATTCTCCCTGCGGCTGAAACCGCTCCCACAATCGTTTCTGGTGGGGATGAAGCGAAGGCTATATCTGTCGGCGCAGCTTCGATGTTTCCCGGCTTAGAAGGGAAGATAAATGGGCCGGGGGATGATCCGTTCGTACCCTGACATGAAATAAACACCGGAACATTATTCAACCCTTGAACGAAATTAGCCGCAACGGGAGGATCGTTATTGAAAGTGATTGTATAACTTCCCTCTACTTCTGCATCTAACCATTCGATTACTTGAGTAAATCCCGCAGTGTTTCCAGTGTATTGATCTAGAAAGAACCACGGGCCTTCCAAGTAATTCAAATCCGACCCTTGCGTGTCAGCGTATCTCGTGACATAGACATTCCACGCATTTTGCCCGTTAGTGGTATCCATTGCCGGAAACGTAAGGTTAACTTTGTCGTTCGTGGCAATCGTGACTACGACTTTAGGTGAAGGGTTGTTGTAGCCAAGAGTCTGAGTCCTCGCGGGGGCAATTACGATTGAATAATTCCCCGCTTGCATTCCTTTCGTTCCGCCTGCCACGGCAGCAGCGGTAGGGGCGACGGAAGTTGCCATCCCTAGAGTGAAGTTTGTGTAAGTGCCCGCCCCGGAGTCGTAGAGAGAAATCTTCGGCGCACGGGTCACGGCGAGACTGGATGATAACGCGACTCCGTTTAATCGAAACGTCCCTTGCCCGCAGGACAAGAGAGTCCCTTTATCCAATTGAATCGTATTCCCAAATATCTGCGTGCCGCGATTCTGTCCTACGGCGAAGATTACCGGATACCTGTTTGCGGTTAAGTTGGAAGCATTAGCAGAAGCACTACCCCACGCAATGTAAGACGTGTCGGAAACTACCTGCTTAACCGCCATTAAACTGTTGGTATGCGTTGCGGGATCGACTATTCCAACCATCTGACCGGGATTAAGTTCAGAGAGGAATACCGTGCCGGTTCCGGTGACAGTGGGCGATCCGCTTGCTATTGCCACGGTTCCGGTTAAAGCCGAAGTCGCAATAATCTCAGCCGGATCGGGTGCGGCTGATCCTGAATAGCATTGCACATAAGTCAGCGGGTCAGTGCCTTTGATGATGGCATTGTCCATCCGATAGATAACACCGTCATTTATCACGCCCGATCTCGGCTGGGTGGGCCAGAACCGGCTAGGGCGGCAAACTCTGGTAGTGAGGTTCTTTCCCATCTACACCCTCACAGACTCAGCCGCAGCGGCCAATAGCGCCCCTCTCAACAACTCTGCGCCAATAGTGAGAATGTCGCTGAGGATTTCATCCGGCACGTCAACGACGTCAGTGGCGTTTGTGGGGATTACAGGGACGCAGGGGATATTCAAAGTCATGCTTCCAGTGAAGCCAGAGGACGGATCGTAGAGTGCACCCGCTTCCCTTTGACCTAAAGTCACCCCGCCTGACATAGAGTAATATCCATAGTTATCATACGGCGCACTTGCTAAACTTGGATCGATGAAATCCCCCCAATTCCTTACCCATGAGTAGGTTTTAGTGAGATCGGCGGGGTCGATAAAGCTGGAATCTTCAAGGTACGCAGTCAACACATCATCCGATAACGTCGCTACGCCATTAACCATCGTCACGGTCTTGGCGCGTTTCAGGATGCTTCGCTTTCTTTCGTCCTTCGCCACCTCTTCCCCGGCTTGTTGAAAGATAATCGGAATCAAAGTCTCAGCTATCCCCTGAGTGTCGATGTTGGCAAACTGCGCCGCCTGAGAACCACGCTGCGCCTCGTACATCATAGTGTAGATAAGCTGAGTGTAGGTTTGGCTCATGTACCATGCTCCAGGGTGCGAGCAAAACAAAAAGTGTGCACTGCCCAGTAGTGAAATGTTACCCAGTCACCACGCTCAAGGGCTTCTCGCCAGCACCGAATTGAACCAGCAAGGAAGTCTTCATTACTGACAGCTAGTAAATTTTGCACCCTCACGCGGCCTCACTCTGAATCACCGTCGTTGCAGTATTGACCGACGTGTTCCCTTGTTTAATCGCCTGCACCCACGCGGTAAACACCCCGCCAAACCGTGAGAACTTATCGTCTAACTCCATCAATGCGCCATCGACATAAGCAGGCGCGAGGACTTCCGGTAATGCAATAGTTGTTGACAAGCTAAGACTGAGAGCGCTAGGCCGTGCATAGGTGCAGACATCTATAATTACAGAATCAACTGTGTGGTAGATTCTTCGATCATTTATCGCATACCAATAAACTGGAATCTTCCACATACCATTCGGATTAAGTACCCGATCACGTATCTGCTCTAACTGGTTTTCCGTGCAGGGTTCAAACGTAGATGAGTCTCTTACCGCCCCTCTCATGCCGATGATTTGATTTCCACCTGAGCCGGTCGAGGGGATAAGTTGTCCATAGGTTAAAGCCGCAGTCACGTCACCAAGTATTTGCCTCCATTCATGGTTCGCGGTTGAAGCGATAGCAGCGGACAGTTGAGCTTCGGCATTGAGAATGGCATCAAGGAGTTGCGTGTAAGCGAATGGAGACTTTATCGCAATCTCAGCCTTCGTAATTGGATTAACAATATACGAAGTCTCCACGCCTTCAATCTGCTCACCACGCAGAGAGCCGGAGAGGACGCCGACTTGTCGTAAAATAGTTGAATAAGTAGTCGCCACTTATGCCCCTTGCTTCATCCAGAGATCGCCTTTGATCGCCTTCGCTACGTTCAATACTAAATCTTGCTCAATTTCTCCGTTTACCGTAATCGCGGTCGAAGCCGTTGCGGGTAATGTCGGTATCTGCGGAGTCGTTAAAGTAATGTTTCCTGTATATCCTGACGATGGACTATATGCCGTACCTGGTTGGGTGTAATAGAACTGATTTGCTCCCGAAGATTGCACAGCAAGGAAATACCCTAAAGTCGAATCCAGTGGTCTAATAAATTCCGGCCACGAGTTTGCAAAGCGCATCTTCTTGGCTACGGTGGAATCCAGCGGATCGGCTACAGAAGCGAATTGCAGGTGATGAACTAAGGCCGTAGTTGGTAAGGCCGCATTGCCATTCACCAGTCCCACAGTCGAAGTCACCATGACTAGTCCTCTACGCGTCGGATCGCTCGCAGCACTGTCTATCGTGAAATAGATGACCCGAGGTATTAGCGTCTCGGCAATCACGTCCTTGTTCAGCCCCTCATCGCCAGCGAGAAAGCAGCCCTGATCTAAAAGTGATTGTAAGGTTAAACTCACGGCGTCGGCACGCTCCCCGGTACAGACGTTAATCCACTACGAATCGCGGTAATCGCCGCATCGAAGTATTTGTTATACAACTGACCCTGTTCTGCAAATTCATCGTCTCGTAACAACATCGCCAGCGCCCCTGCGACATAGGCTTGAGTCAGAGCATCAGACAAAAGAATGTTTCCATTGCTATCGAATGACGTGCTTTGCGTAGCTCGGTTGTAAATACAACACTCCACTTTTACCGTCGTTCGGGTGTGCTCAATTCTTCCCCCTGGCATGTTATACCAGTAAACGGGACAGACATAAGTAGTGTTCGCATTTCTCGCCCTACGTCGCACCATATCTAACGGCATCATGGAGCAGGGAATGGAGTCACTTGAATCTATCACCGCGCCCCAGATGCCGATAATTGGAATGAAGCCCGTATCAACTGATGGCAGTGTCCCGGCGTTCGCAATGCTCCCTGTGGTAGAAGCGATGTACTGCCTTAATGGACTGTCCCCTGTGTCCGCGACGGCTTGAATGAGACGGCCTTCTGTGTCGATAATGGCGTCTTTAATGCTGGTAAAGTTAAAGATCGTTGATTGAAATTGAGTGGCCGTAAGAGGGTTGACAACATACGACGCCTCAAGCAAGGTGTCAGAAGTACCTACCAGCGCATTGATGCGCAATGCAACTTCTCGCAATACCGTGTTGTAAGGTACGCTCAATACCGCCCCTCCGATGCGCCAACTCTCGCGGTCATGTGGTCGTTTGTAAGACTTCTGACGTATCGCTGAAAGCCATCTTGTAATGCCTTTTCATCGTAGCTAAGAGACTCGGCAAACTCTTTTCTTCTGATTCGATTCTCGGCTTCCGCATCCCACCATTCACTCTGAGGCAAGAGACTTAACGCCGCCTGCGTCTCAATCAACGGATGAAATTGATTTATCACCGGACTCGCATCAATTCCCGCATCATCAGCCCATGCGCCAATGGAATAAGAAATCGTGTAAGTTGCCGATAACGCCGGCGTCGGTAACACTCGCACCCACATCGCGTCCTCTCCACCTTTGCGAAAGAAGGCCATGCGTTGCGCGGTATTCGGAGTGCCGTCATAGTACCCTGCCCAACTCGCAAGGTTCTGAGGATAAGGCCAGTCAACATTCATGTCATTTAAGACCGTGAAGTCTATTGACCGAGTTATCGTAGAAGTGTTTTGAGGATAGTATGTGAGGACTTGTAAGGGCTTGCCGAAATACGACGTAACAGGGAGTAGATAGTCTTGTTGACCACCGACTACGTTAAGCTGTAGTTCGTCTATGGCCCATGATGCGCCAGTGTCCGAAAGTTGGTTGAATAAATCTTGTGTCTTATTTACTACCGCTTGCAGCACGGCCCGCCCCGACGGTCTTTGAGCGCGAGGCTCACCCAGCTTTAGCCGGGTGTTAGAGGCCATGTTTGCGATAGTCGCCACACATTACTCCAATCCTGCGTCACGTCGCAGTTTCTCCCAGGTCTTGTGATGCACACCTTCGGGTCGTTCACCAGTGAGATCGTAGGTCACGGCGTCAGATTCGGTCGCAGGTTGCAACGAGGCCAGCCGCGCTTCCAGTCTCGCGATCCTTTGAGCGTCATCTTTTCTCGCGTCAGCCATGATCTGAGCAAATCGCTCCATGTCAAATCCCTGATTCTGACTTGCGATTCCTTGCAAGGCGCTTTGAAGGTGGTGGCCCAGAGCGAGGTTTTGATCGGCCAGCGACTTCATCGGCTGATCCATTCTCTCTACTTCCAACTGAACCAATAGCAACTCAGCCAGCGGAGAGTACTTAGCGGGTTCCTGACCGGGACTCGGGGTGGCCCGTAATGCCGTGTGCTCCTGATCCAGTTTACTCATGGCCCAATCGCGGAACTCAAAACATGCTCGGAGCATTTGATCGGCAATCTCAGCCGACTCAGGAAATGTTGTTTTCCCCTGAGTAATCTGGTCTTCTAGTCCCTTCAAAGTGGGTTCCCGGCCGTCACCAAAGTAAACTTCGTCTAAGACATCTAGAAACCCTTTCTCGCCGGGATTGAATGAGCGGAGTTCCTTCCACTCCTTCCCCTTGAGACTGGAAATTTCCACAATACCCCTGCGGCGTCCCTGATCGTTCATTGCCGCTGCCATGATGTTACTGAGGGCATCGCCGGGGTAAACCGGGATTTGGGCGAGATTAGGGGAGCGGTATCCAGCTTCCGTTGGCCGTTTCTGTTCCAGAGGTACACCATCAAGCTCAAGACCGGTACTGTAATTGACTCCCGGTGGTAAATTGTCCACAGGAAAGAACTCGACCCCCATTTCCAGCGGCGTAATAAACCCTCGCGGTAAATAACCGCGACCGTAACGGAGCAGACAGGGACTATTGAGTTCTTCACCGCCAGCCCTCAACCAGTCCATTTCCCACTTGCGGCGTTGAATAATTATGTCGCCGGGAAACACGATCCAACGATTCAATTCCCGGCCTGCGGTTCTAGAGTCAACAAACCTGATGTCAGGTGATACTTGTGGTGCTACGCTCATTGATTGCCTTTCTCTGTTCGTTAATGTATTGCAGTCCCCACGCGCGAGCTTGGGCCAGCGCGGCCGGGGATAACGGTTCGTGCGGGTTACATTCGGCGTCCTTATTGCGAAGCGAAATAACCCGCCGCAGATTAGTTAAATCGGATTGATCGGGAACTCTATACCCGCCCCACGGCCCAAACTTGTTCTTCGTGTGCTTACTGAATACTCCAATCACATAAAGCAGGTTGTACCATCCATCTCTCGGTGCGGGGCCAACCATATCACGTCTGACAAATGGAACCAGATTCATTTCTCCGCAGTGACGGCAGATGTTAATAACGCCCTCCGACTTGTGCGGATCGATCCAGTCCAACAGCTTGCAATAACGACAAGCAGGCGAAGGAATATCAGTCGGCACATTCAAATACCTTGAAGCGTCCCACGATGCCTCATACTGTGCGGGTTCAAATCTCTCTTCCAACACCCAACGCGGTGGTGAGATTTCCACATAATCATCGCCGGGGAGATCGTACCTGTAAGCGCAATACTTCTGTTGAAACTCCCCTTTAGTCGCGTTACCGAAAGCGTCCCATTCGATATTTACCCACTTCCGACACTCTCTAGCCCAACGCAGTCGGACGATAGGTTCATTTAGAATCGTAGTGCCGACTATTTTATCTATCTGCTTTTGGAACCCCTCCACATCGACAGTCGGCGGAGACTGCACCATCAGCGAAGGCCATTCGCTTGGCTTATCCAGTGGGCCATGAGATATGAGTATCGGTTTCATGGAAATTTGAAAGGGCCAGAGTGAAAGGGTAAGCTCTGACCCCTCCGCAGTCAGCCACGTTCCTAGCCGACAACCTTGTAGCTAATCGAAAGCAGACCTGAGCCAGTGCCGGTAATGAATGGCGCATCTGCATTGTGAACGACGATAGCTGCCGCTGTGACCATCGTAAGTGAGGCCTCAATACCTCCCACACTGGTGTACGACACGCCCGCAGTCGTAGTGACTACTGCCGCAGCGATGTCTGCCGTCACCTTCGTGCCTGAGCCGTCCGTATAGCGAAACTCCACCGCTCCACCATTAGCGTA
>Ga0134121_10000205_pt1 | contig 70600 bp, 104 predicted proteins | sample KB301_FD_96463 | JGI IMG/M metagenome (GOLD analysis project Ga0134121, IMG submission 96463) | Terrestrial soil microbial communities without Nitrogen fertilizer from Kellogg Biological Station, Michigan, USA - KB3-0-1 | ecosystem: Environmental > Terrestrial > Soil > Unclassified ...
ACCGCCGAGCGCCCCACGAACCCCGTGGACCTCGAGCCCTTTTTCGACACCACCATCAACGCCCTCATCCATTGGGAGCGCGGCCAGTGGCGCACCGTCTCCGGCTCCCCGGGCGACATCAAGTTCGTGGCCCAAGCGCTCCTCTCGGACGCACTCAATTTCAATCCCGGATGGCAATACGTCGCCAAGGACGACCAATCCATCCGCGGAAAAGTTTTCGGCGTCGCGACGCAGGACGGCACGGACGTTTTCGCCACCGATTCCGGCATCACGCCGCGGACCTCGGGCGACCAGGACGGTTCCGAAACCGTCGTCCTGACCTCCACGCAAATCGAGCAGCACACGCACTTGACCGGGCACGCCACCGCGCTGCATTCGGGCAACACGATTCAACTGCACCGCGGGAAAAACGCGGACACAATCAATATCCCGCCCATCATCCCCCCGAATTATTTCGAGGTGAACGGCGACGGTGGCAGCGACGGAACCAAGGACGGCACGGCGGGCGACGGCCCGGCGGGCACCCAGACCATCACCAGCCGGCAGCTTTCTCTGGCCGATTGGGAAGACTACACTGGCGTGGCCGAGGCCCACCCCAACATTCAGCCAACCGTTTGGTTTTGGGCGCTTGTGAAACTATGAACCGAATCCGTGTGCAATCAATCAATGGATTTCTCGAGGCCCCAGAGGCCTACCGGGACTTCCTGCTCTCGCAGACCTTCTACGACATCCGCCACAGCGATGGCGAAACCTACAAGCACGTCAGCGTGCGGCCGCCCGAGGAAATCGCGCCGCACCTCGCGCGTGGCCTCGGGAAAGAAGTCACCATCGACCTGTGCCTCGCGCGCGTCAATTTCTCCGGGGAACTGCCGAACAACGCGGTCCACACCGATGAGTCTTTTTCCCAGTTCGCCTACATTCTCTACCTGAACCCCGAGGAGCAGTGCCAGGGCGGAACCGCTTTCTGGCGGCACCGGAAATACGGGTGGCTCGGGTTCCCGTCGAAGGCCGAAATCCTCCGGACCGGGAAGTCCCAGAAGCGAATCTGCGAGATGCTCCGAGAGGACATGCAGAACTCGGACGCGTGGGACCAAGTTCATTTCGAGTCGATGCACTTCAACAAGTGCATCTGCTTTCCGTGCGCGCAATGGCACAGTCGCTGGCCCTTCTCCGCCTTCGGGGACACTAAGGAAAATGGGCGGCTTATCAACGTGGGATTTTTCGACGCCAAATGAAGGTCACCGCTCTACAGCCCAATCAACTTCCGTTCCTCACCCCGATTGGCCTCGCGTTCACCAAAGAGGTGGGCCGCGCGGCCTTCGATGTGGTCACTTTTGAGGGTGGCTGGCGGCCCCTTCTGCAAACCGGGCTCGGAGAAATCTACGCAATCTGGGAAAATGGCCGGGTGGTCGCGACCCTCGGTGCTTCGTTCTCCCCGGACATGTTTTCCGGACGCCTCACCGCCTCGGAATTGTTCTGGTATGTCCTGCCCGAATTCCGGAAAACCGGCGCTGGCCTGATGCTGCTCGACCACTTCGAAGAGCGCGCCAAGGAGCGCGGGTGCGAGGAAATCGTGATGGTTCACTTTGCCCACATGGGCGCGGGCTTGCAGAAGCTCTATGAGAGCCGCGGCTATTCGCTGCTCGAGCAAACATTTCGGAAGGAAAGTTGACCATGCACGTCATTTCTGAAACATTGGCGGACACGAAAGTTTGCACAAAATGTGGCCAGGAGCTCGGACCGGAAAAATTTCCGATGAAGAATTCTCACGGCAGGAAGATTCCGTCGTGCCGATGTAAAGACTGTTTGAATGCCCACCGAAAGGCGTGGAGAATGGGGGCTCAAGCAGAAAAAGAGAACGCTCGCCGCCGGCTCCAACGGGTAGTGGACCCAGAATGGCGAGAGCGGGAAGAGAATTACCGCCGGGTATCCCTAAACCCTGAGGTCGGGGCGCGCGAACGGGCGAAACAAGCGGACACCCGCCGCAAACTCGATTTATTGAAGGCAGAGCGGGGATGCTACGTCTGCGGAGGAATGCTCCCGGCGGAATGTCTAGACTGGGACCATCTCCCCGGCAAGGAAAAACGGTTCAACATTGGGTGCGACGGCCCATCGTATGGGTTGAAGGCCTGTATTGACGAGATTTCGAAGTGTCAGGTGGTGTGTTCTAACTGTCATCGAACCCTGACCAAACAACGTAAGTTATTGGAGGATAAATAGATGGGCGTGGTAACTGCTTTGGTCGTGGCGGGGGCGGCCGCGGCTGCTGCCGCCGGGTCAGCCTACGCGAAGAAAAAGGCCGCCGATAAGGCCGCCACCGCACAAAAGGCGGCACTCAAGGGCCAGAAGAAAATCCTAACCGAGGAGCTCGGCTACGACAAGGTGCAGCAGGCCGCCGTTCAGGCGGAACGCAACCGCGCGAAGGAGCGCATCCGACTCCAAGAGGAAATCGACCCAGAGTTGGCGCAGATGCGGCAGCTCGGGAAGCAGCAACTGCTCGCCCAGGCGCAGCAGCCCGAGGCGAGCCGCGAGTCGGTCCAAGTCGCCAAGCAACTTTTCGAAGAGAACGTAAAACCCAGCGAGGGCCTCGAGAAACTCAAGGACCAAATCATCGGCAAGGCGCAGGAAAAGCTCGCCCAGGGCGCAACACTCCCGCCGGAATTTCAGGCTGAGCTGGTCCGGGCCGGCGTTTCCCAGGGCGCGCAGGCGGGGCTCAAGCCCACGCAGAGCACCGTCGGGGGCCGCCTCTATCAGGCGCTCGGCAGCGCGGGCGTCGCGCTCGAGGCGCAGCGCCAGCAGCAGGCCCAGAATCTCGCCACCACGGCCGCGGGTCTCCAGGAGTCGCGCGCCAAAATTCTGGAATCCATTTTCCCGACTATCAGCCAGAGCGAAGCGACCCAGCGCGGCATCGCGGCCTCGACTTTCGGCATTGGCGAGCAAACCCTCCCGCAGGCCGGCCTCACCGGGGCGGAAGCGGCCAACCTGCAAATCAACCGGGGAAACACGCTCATGAAAATCCGCGGGAAACGCGGCGCGGTCAGCGCTCAGCAGGCCATCGCGGCCGGCGACGCAAACGCGGCCTACATCGGCGCGGCGGGACAATTTGCCACCTCGGCCCTCGGGGCTTACGGCGGCTCGCTTGGCGGCCCAAGCGCTGCATCGGGCGGCGTGACCTCGGGTCAAGCCATCGCGAATCTCCGCGGGACCTATTCTTAAACTTTATGCCTTTCGATAAGCTTGCTTGGCAGAAAGGGTATCAGCAGAGGAATCGCGAAAAAATCGCGGCTCGGATGCGTGTATATCATCTTCGAACGAAGGAGAAAAGGAACGTCGCCTCTCGGGAGTGGAAAATGGCCAACCCTGAACGGGTTAAGGAAACCCAGCGGGTATATCAGGTGAAAATTCGTGCTAAGAGAGCCGAGTATCGTCGGAACCGTCGTCGGGTGGTCCCCACAGAGCACCTGTTACAGAATCTCCGGTCTCGTCTCACATCGGCCCTGAAGAACAAAGGTAGGAAGTCGGCCCGGACCGTCGAATTGCTAGGGTGCCCCGTGTGTTGGCTAGAGGCCCACCTCGAATCGCTTTTCAAGCCCGGAATGACCTGGGAAAATTACGGGTCGATGTGGCACGTTGACCACATCAAGCCGTGCGCGAGTTTCGATTTAACCCGTCCAGAGCATCAGCGTTGGTGTTTTCACTGGACAAATCTTCAACCGCTTTTCGCGGAAGAAAACCTTCGCAAAGGAGCGAATTAGAATGCCGGGGATTGCCGACCTTCAGCCCGCACAGATTCAAGCCTCGTCCGCAGGCGCGCTCGACTCGCAGCCCGACGTGAACGTGTCCTCTCTCGGCCACCTCCCGGAGTTTCAGGACTTCATGAACGCCTACAAAAGCGGCGTAATCACCGCGGAAGACATCAAGCGCCGCCAGATTGTTGGTACCTCCGGCTATGAGGCGGAGGCCGCCCAGAACGTCGCGGCCAAGTCCGGCGCGGAGCAGGCAAACATCGACATCAATGAGGTGCGGCCGCTCCAGCGGGAGCTCGCGAAAGCGCAGACCACGGGCGGCACGGAACAGCAGACGCTGCTCAACCAACTCAATAGCCCGGACCCGTCCATTTCCCTGCCCGCACAAGAGGCCTTCGTCAAGCGTGCGCGACAGAAAGAAGCAATTCTGGTTTTCGGCACCGCGACCCCAAAACTCGAGGTAGATGCCGGAGTGAAGCCGCCCGAGTTCGACGGCTGGGTGACCCAGCAGGTCAATAATTACTTGCCCGGCGTCCACACGCCAGAGGCCGACAAGGCCCGCGCGGTTTACGAGACCAACCTCCGCATGGCCGGAGAAAAGGGCCAGGAATATACCCTCGCGAAAGAGGCCGCGAAGAACACCAAGCGCGAACTCGCGCCGGGGACCCCGGAGTATGACGCGCAGCTGCGTCACGTCCTCAGCGAGAAGCTCACGCACGAAAAACTTCAAGAGATTCAGTTCGAGACGCTGAAGGAGTTCGGCAAGGCGCAGGCCAAGGCGGTCGGCGAGGCCCCGCAACGACAGGCGGCCGCGGCGGACACGCTGGCGAAAGAATACAACGCGCTCCCGGCGCTCCACGATTTCGACAAGGTGGACGCGTCCTACAACAAGCTGCTTTCGGCGACGGACCCGAACCCGCAATTTCCGCCCACGCCGCTGCGCGACCAAGCCGCAATTTTCTCGTGGATGAAAATCCTTGACCCCGGCTCGACGGTGCGTGAGGGCGAATACGCTTCGGCGAAAAATGCCCGCGGCGTTCCGGACAAAATCATGAATTGGTATAACCAAGCCGTGACCGGACAGATTCTCACACCGGAGCAGCGAAAGGAAATGCGGGAAGCGGCGGCCCCAGTTTATCAGGGTCAGGTGCAGAACCTCGCCCCGCGAATCAAGCAATACGTGGAGCGGGAACAGGCGGCCGGGCTAGCCCCGGGGACTGTCGTTCCTCTCGGCCACCGCGCGCTGTTGGAAACCTCGGCCCACCCCGTCGGGACGCCCACGGCCACGCCTCTCCAGGCCCCGCGCCCCACAATCGAGCAGCGGGACAACGCGCCCACTTTCCCCAGCTTGGCGGCGGTTCCGAGCAATGTGCAGTTTTTCAAGGGCACAGATGGACAACTACGAGTCAATCCTAACTTCCGACCCTAATGGCCGCGACCAAATCTCCTGCTCTCCTGCCAGTGCCGGGGGAGACTCCAGAATCTGCCTCTGACCCGTATCTAGGCGCGCCGCTCGCGCAGAATCCTTACGCCGCGCAGGCGCTGACGACGAACATCCTCCCGTCGTTCGAGGACTCACTCCGAAATCCTCCGCCTGCGGCCCCCGTTGCACCTGCGGCCGACCCCTACGCCGGAGCACCGGTAGTGGAAGCGGCGGCCCCCGATGCTTATGCGGGCGCTCCTGTCGCGGGGGAAGTCCGCGGCTATGACCTGACCAAGCTGAAGGCCTCGAAGGTCGAGGACTTGGTGAAGGACAAGAGCGAGTTCAACCCGGTCGAGTTCTACGCGAAAAACACGGACGCACTTTTGGCCGACCCGCAGGCCTTGAAGCTGGTCGAGGACGCCTACGAGCAGCGCGAAAAAGAGCGCATGACCGCCGGCCAGTTCGCGAAGGCCATCATCACCTCGCCGCTGCACCCAATCGAGACCGCGAAGACTCTCGGCAAGGCGGTCAAGGGCGCGGGCGAGTTCGTCGGGGAGCTCGGCAAGGGCGTGGGACAAGTTTTCAAGACCACCGGTCAGGCGGCTGGCGCTCTCTCGGCCGGGGACCTCAAAGAGACCGCCGCGCGCGCCGCCGAGGTGGTCGATGCATTTGATTCCGCTCAGCAAAAATGGGTGACGACCCTCACCTCGAAACTTTTGCCGCGCCCCACGGGAATCCGTGAGCGGCTCGCGTATGACGCGGACCTTAAGCGGAAAGAAATCGACGCGGCCGCCGGCAACGGCGAACTCGCGCATGCGCTCGGGACCGACCAAGAGAGCTTGAAGGCCTCCGGCGTCACGCTCGACCCCGCCGCGATTCAGAAGCTGTCGGTCATCGAGGACCCGATGTTCCTGGTGCCCGTTGGCGGCGCAATCGGTGTGGTCAGCAAGAGCGGAAAATTTTTGCTCGGGAAAGCCATTACCCCCGCCGCAGCAGAAGCATTCGCGAAGGTCACCAACTCCATGCTCGAGCGAGCCGCAGGCGGAACCGTCGAGCTCGCCGGCAAGGGCGTCGGCGCAGTGGGCACAGGCGTCGAGAAGGCCGGGGAACTGGCCGGAAAGGCCCTCGAGAAAGTGGGCGGCTTCGGCAAGGGCGCGCTGATTTATCACAACCCCGTGGCCGCAATCGGCCTCGCGGCCCCGACGCTGCTCAAATACACCGGCAAAGGCCTCGGCGCGGTGGCCGAAGGCATCCAGAAGGCGGCCCCTTTCGTCGGCAAGGTCGGCCTCGAAGGCGTCAAGGGCGCGGCTGAAGGCGCGGCACTTTCTGTCCCGCTTTTCATCGGCTCAACGCCCGAAGAGCGCGAAGGCTTGCTCGGCATGATTGGCGGAGCCGGCGCGTTGCGCGCGGGCGGAACCGCGCTCGGCCTGGGCGCGCACGTAGGCGCAACAGCCGCACAGGAAAAGCTGGCCTCCAAAATTTACGAGCCGGTGAACCGCGGGCCCATCAAGGACTCGCCGCACTACGGCACCGACGCCAAGCTGGACGAGGCCCACGCGCAACAGGCCGCGAGCCTGCCGCCCGGCCAACAGTCCGTGCTGTCCTGGGCGCGGGAGTTTTTCCGGAACGCCGGCATCGAAATCTACGCGCTCGACAACAAAACCTTCCAGAACCACGTTCCGAACGTCGCGGGCGCGGCGGCGGCCGAGGGCTTTTTCACCACCAAAGGCGAGCGGGTCAACGCCGACGGCACCCGGCAGCCCGTGGTGCAGGTCCTGCTCAACGGCGAAACGAACGGCCTCGGGCACGAGCTCTACCATGCTTTCAAGTCGCTCGACCCGGCGTCCGCGCAAGCCCTTGAATCGCACATCTCCAAGACTTGGACTCCGGAGGAGCAGGCCTGGATTGCAGACACTTACAACGCCGCGTTAAACGGCGGAAAACCTAAGAGCCAGTGGAAGGTTACCTATGACAAAAACCAGATTCTCGAAGAGGCTGCCGCAGAAGTCTTTGGGCGCGTCCTCACCGCAACCGACCTCTCCGGCGTCCGCCCCAGCGTCGTCAAGCGCGCCAGCGAGTTCGCCTCCCGCGCGCTCGATAAAATGGGCTATCCGCTTGGTGGAAAGGCACTCCCAGCAGGGCCCGGCGTCTCCGCCCTTGGCGTTCGGCCGGGGCACGCGGAGCTGAAGGTTGCCCGAGATTTTCTCGCCGACATCGCCCAGCGGGTCCGTGACGGAACGCTCACGCCGCCGAAGCCGGCCAAGGCCCCAGAAGCCTCCACAGCGCGTCCGGCACCGGTTCCGCCCCCGACACCCTCCGAGCCGCCGCCGGCCCCGGCTGCCCCCCAGCCCGCAACGCCGCCCAAGGCTCCTGTCGCGCCTGCCCCGGCCGCCCCCGAGGCCCCCAACATCCGGGTCACCCCGAAAGAACAGCTCGACTTCGCCGCGGAGCGCTCCAAGGTCACAAATGCCGACGAAGCCCTGGCGGCCGCCCAGAAAACAGGCGACTCCCAGCAGGTCACGCACGTCCAGACCATCAACGATTCCATGGCCCAGGGTCACGGCGTCGAAATTGTCCACAAGGGTGTCATCCGCGAAGGCGGCCCGACGCCGGAAAAGCCCGTAGCGCGCGGCACCCGCCGGTCGGAGCAAGAGGCGGCCTACGTCGCCGAGGCCATGGGCGCGGTGCCGGACGACATCCGGGAAGCCCACCAGAAAGTGCTTTTCGGGACCCGCTGGCAGCAGACCAAGAAATCGGGCCCTCAGCTTACGGCGCGCAGCTTGGACAAGGTGCTCGCGAATGTGAAGAACGCCGCCGACATGGCGGCCCAGACGAAAACAGCCCTCCCCTACGAGGTTGACCCCGCCACCGGCAAACTGACCGATGCCGGCTGGTCGGAGGTCGTGCGTGACCTCAAGGATTACTGGGGCAACCAGGACCGCGGCTTCCGCGGCGATGGCGAAAAGCTGGTGCGGCCCGTCAAGGACATCGGCGTCTCGCTGCCGCCCGAGGACCCGCGCGGCCCGGCTACCCACCTTTCCCCGGAGCGCACGGATTTTCTCAACCTCGTTCAGGGTCTCAACATTCCCGAGTCGGTCACGCGACAGCTGCCCGGGAAAATTCCTGGCAACGTCAAGGGCCAACTCCTGGCCGAGGCGCAGGGCAAGAAGCCCGCGAAGCCCGCCGCCATCCGCCCTGAGGACATCGGCCGCCAGACCTACAAGCCGATTGAAGGCGTGGTAGGTGTGCGGTCCATCGCCGAGGTGAACCCGCTGCGAAATGATTTGCGGGCTAAGGGTGCCCCCGTGGGGAATCTCATCGAGGTCACCGAGAACGTCAACCTGAAGGACATCGAATCCGTCACCCCGCGACCCGATGTCCCGGGCAGCGGCGGCTCCACGGACATCACGCGCGCGGGCTTTTCCGTCTCCGACACCCGCGCCGAAGTCGCCCGCCGGCTCGAGGAAAAGAAAAAGGCCGGCATCCCCATCACGGAGCGGGTCCGCAAGAAAACACAGCAGGAGGTCGAGTTTGACCTGCGGAGCGGAAAGAAACTGGGCACAGGCGAGGCTGCGGGATTCTTTTCCCTGAAAAGCAATCCGTCGGTTAAAGCAGAAATCGACGCGGTGCTGCGCGGAGAGAAGCCCGGCGAGACGTTCAACATGGATGGAACCGTCTTCAGTCCCGGCGACCGAAAGCTCGACGTGGTCCCGTTGGGCGACCCGCAGTGGGCCGAGGTCGGCTTCAACCCCACGAAGCACTCCTATTTCTACGAGAAGGGGACCGAAGAGCCCGTGGTCAGCGGCTCCCAGGCCGTGTCGGTCGGCAACAGCGTGTTTGTGAAGGACCCCGTTTTCGGAAACAAGGCCGACTACGCTTTCAGCGTGAAGCCAGCCGAAGCGCCAGAAGAGCGGATTGCCAAGACGCGAACCGGCGAGCACGTCACGCAGAAAAAGACGCCCGGGACCCCTGAATACAACGCCTTTGTCGAGAACAAAATTCAGAACAGCTTGGAGTTCCCTGAGGCTTTCCCGCTCGACTTTCGAAAAGATAAAAATGGCAACTATCTCGCGCAATGGAACGGGGACCCGCTTCCGAAAGCGCGTCCGTATGACCTGCTCAAGTCGCACCTTGCGAAAGAAGTCGGGTCGGAAGAAAAGTTTCGTGATGCGCTGGCGGAAAACCTAAAGCGCGAATACCACGAGGCGAAGAAGGACCCAGTAGTGGCCGAGGGCGAGCATTGGTATTCAAACTTCCGCGATAAGATGGGCGGAATCCTGGGCGACGACGCGAAACTTTTCGCAGAGCTGCTCGGCGCGACTTCTCCGCAGCAAGCGGTCGGCCCGAACTTCAAGGATGCGCTCGGGGCCTACAATCAATTCAAGTCCGGGGCCTACGATGACATGCTCGCGAAGTATCAGGAGGGCAAGAAAAAGTTCGCCGACGGCGACCTCACTGAATTTTCGGCCGAGACCGGCAAGACCGGAAAGAAGGCGACCAAGGAGGCCTTTCTGGGCTGGTGGCAGAAAAAATACAATCTGGTCCCCACGAAGTCCACGGGCAAAAAGTTCGGAATGAACTCTCGCGCGGTGCTCAAGGTTCTCGACGGCTCTTGGCTCGCGGGCGTGCAAGGCCCGAAGACGCCAAACTTCACAGGCAACCTTTCGGGGACGACCTTCAAGGCCACCATCGATGTGTGGGCCATGCGCCTGCTGTCGCGTCTCGCCAACGAAAAGAACCCCAACCCGTGGCGAATTCAGCCGGCGAACGAGTCGGGAGTTCAGGACAAAGAGTTTTTCTTCGGCCAGGACGCCTTTCAAAAGGCGGCGGACGACTTGGGAATCAAGGCTGACGCGCTGCAAGCCATCCTCTGGTTCGCGGAGAAGGACCTCTGGGAGAAAAACGGGTGGACCGCGGCGGCCGGCAAGGCCAAGTCGGACTACAACACGCTCCTGGAGCGGACTACAAAGACTCCCGAGGGCAAGCTGCACTTCGAGCCCCAGGAAGTGAAGCCCAAATCAAAAGCGAAAAAGGCGACTCAGCAACTGGAACTCTCTGACGTGAAACAAAAATGAAAGAAATCACTCTCGAAGATTTCGGGCTGACGCCCGAGCAGATGAACGAAATCGTCAAGGGCGCGCAACGATTCATGCCTGCGCGCGATGAGGATGGGAATCTCCTCGACATCACGCCCCTTGACACCTCGACCGAATCCTGAACCTCTTACCCGATATTTATGCCAAGCCCTCTGTCTCTGACAACCGCCGACGTGCAGGCCGCAGGTGCCGCGCCAATGCCGCCGGGGACGCCCGATGCCGCGAATCCAGCCCAGCCGCCCACTGAAGGCGCGCCCCCGGAGGAAACTGCCGGAGACGGTCGGCTGGAAATGCATCCCGCGGCGCTGCTCGAGACACTCCCGTCCGAGTTACTCGACAACCCGTTGATTTTTTCCATCGCCAAGGGCAACCCCACGGCGGTGTCCGCGCCCGACAAGTCGAAGGACCCGGCGGTCCTGGCCGTGGTGAAACACGCGCAGTCCCTGGTGGCCGCAGGCTTTGGAATCTACCACTCCATCGACAAGAAAACCGACGTGCTTTTCAACACACAGGCCATTCATCCCGGGGACCTACAGGAAGCGGACCAACAGGGCCGGCTCCTCGAGGTGGCCCCGCCTTTCGACGCTCTGAAGGCCAACGCGGCCGCGACAGCTCCTGAAGGCGCGCCGCCTGCGGCTGCTGCCGGCGGACTTCCGCCCGCGACGCCTCCGCCCATGAGCCAACCCGCGCCTTCGGTCCAGAATAAGCTCGCGCAAAGTCGCGTGAAAAATCTGACTCCGCTCGGTCCCACCGGTGGTCCCGCCCCAGGCGCAGGAAACATCCTCAACTCGATTTTGAAACGCCCCGTCTGATGGCGTCGAAATTTCTAAACTCCAGCCCCTCAGCGGTCACGATTGGAAAGGGCACGAAGGCCTTCGTCTTGCGTCTGCGGACGACGGACTTCACGCTTGTCCCGGGGACCCGCGTGCGCGCGTCCGTGACGGGGCGGCCCCAGTTTTTCGTCGAGGGCCCGCTGGTCTCATTGACCGAAGGCCTACTCACGCTCAACTCCGACCTGTCCGCAGGCGACGGACTCTACTCAGATTTCCAGCTCGAAGCCTTGGTCTCCTCCGGAACTGGAACGACCGGGCCGACAGGTCCCACGGGTCCAGCCGGAGCGGCCGGGGCAACCGGCGCGGCAGGGCCCACAGGTGCGACCGGACCAACTGGACCCACGGGCCCAGCCGGCGCTTCGGCATCCTCGGCCAGCTTGGCCGCGGCGTGGTTTCTTTCTAACTGTTGCGGCTAGCCACAATGAACCTCCTAATTCTTGACGCGGTCAATAAGTCGGTCACGGTGGAAATGTCCGGGGCAGCCGCGACGCTCAACCCCGACTGGACCTCACATTGGTCGGACGACACCGGCTCCTCTTTCATCGAGGGTTCGCTCGATGGAACGCTCAACGGCGCGACGCCTGTCACCGTGGTCTCTGCGCCCGCGGCGGCCACGCGGCGCATCGTGAAAGAAATCACGGTGTTCAACAGCGACAGCGCGCCCGTCACACTTCTTTTCACGTTTGTGGACGGCGCGAACCTGCGAATTTTGCAGCGTGTCGTGCTCGGTGTCGAGGAAACCTTCACTTTCTGCGCGCTCTACGACTCCAGCGGCAACCAGCGAAGCGTTGGTGCCACCGGGCCAACCGGACCTACGGGGCCCACGGGACCGACCGGCCCAACAGGCGCAGGGACTCCAGGTATTGATGGAATCGACGGCGCTATGGGTGCCGCCGGCCCATCAGGGCCAACCGGGCCAACTGGGCCAACCGGCGCGTCGGGGGCCACGGGTGCCTCTGGGCCCACCGGTGCCACGGGACCAACGGGACCCACCGGCCCGACAGGTGCATCAGGGGCGACAGGTGCATCAGGACCAACGGGGCCGACCGGACAAACGGGCGCGGATGGAAATGATGGAATCGATGGGACCCCGGGGCCCACTGGTCCAACCGGGCCTACAGGTCCAACGGGTGCCTCAGGGGCCACGGGACCCACTGGACCGACCGGACCCACTGGCGCGGATGGAGTCACGGGGCCAACAGGGCCAACGGGGCCAACGGGGCCAACGGGAGCTTCGGGCCCAACGGGGCCAACGGGGCCGACGGGTGCCACGGGCGATACGGGCCCAACCGGACCCACGGGGCCCGTGGGCGCAGATGGCATCGACGGATTGAACGGCGCGACCGGCCCAACGGGGCCCACTGGGCCTACAGGCCCAACCGGTGCCACGGGCGCAACAGGGGCCACGGGGCCGACGGGGCCGACGGGGCCGACGGGGCCGACAGGCGCGGATGGAAATGACGGAATTGACGGAACGCCTGGGGCCACGGGGCCAACAGGGCCAACCGGTCCCACTGGACCAACGGGTGCCACTGGACCGACGGGGGCCACTGGTGCCACGGGGCCAACAGGGCCGACGGGTCCAACTGGCGGGACCGGCGCGCAGGGCGACAAGGGCGGGCTGAAATATCGTTTCAGCACCACGACCACCGACTCCGACCCAGGAGCTGGGGCCTTCCGCTACAACAACGCGACCATCGCGTCGGTGACGCAGATTTTCATCAGCACGCAGGACCAATACGGAAACGACTGGACCACCTACCTCGATTCCTGGGACGACAGCACCAGCACGGTCAAGGGCTTTCTCGAAATCAAGAGCCAGGGAAACTCCGACATCACGGTCAACGTCTGGCAGGTTTCCAGCGTGACCTCTGCCTCGGGCTACCGAAAAATCGGTGTGACCTACATCGGCGGGGCGCTTCCGGATAACGACGAAATCTGTTTCCTGAACTTCAGCCGCACGGGCGACTTGGGCGCGACCGGGCCTACCGGACCGACTGGACCCACGGGACCGACTGGGCCAACGGGACCTTCCGGCACGACAACCAACGTGCAGGTGTTCACCGGGAACGGAACTTGGACCATGCCGAGCGGCGCTAAGAGCGTTCACGTCATCTGCATCGGAGGCGGCGGGGGCGGAGGCGGCGGCGCATCACTCACGGGCGCGACCGGCAAACGTCCCGGCGGCGGAGGTGGCGGCGGGGGCGCGCGGGTGGAATGCATTTTCAACGCGGCGGACCTGCCCACGGGCGGCGTCGCGATTACCGTCGGCACCGGAGCATCCGGCGGCGCGGGCGGAAATCAAGCCGGCGGCACCACAGCCACCAACGGCACCAACTCGACCTTCGGTGGCTTTGTCCTGGCCGGCGGCGGGGGCGGTGGAATGAGCGGCGGCACGGGCGCGGGCGGCGGAGGCGGCGGAGGCGGCGGCTCAGCCGGTTCTGGGGGAGTGGGCATCGGGGGCGGCTCGGCCGGTGGACCACCTGGGTCTGGGGCGGTAACCCTGACCATCGCCGGACAAGGTGCCGGCGGCGGCTCATCAGGCGGTCACGGCGGCTCGGCTGAATACGGCGGAGGCGGTGGAGGCGGCTCAACGTCCGGCGCTGCCGCACTCAACGGTGGAAGTGCTTTCTATGGCGCTGGCGCAGGCGGAGGCGGAGGCCCGGTCAACACCGGCAACGCCGCAGTCACCGGCGGCACGGGCGGAAAATGTAACAGCTACGCGTCCGGCGGCGGAGGCAGCGGTGGAACAGCGCCCGGTGGCACCGGGACAAACGGAACCGACGGCGGAACGGGCGCGCTTTGCGGTGCGGGCGGAGGCGGCGGAGGCGCAGGCTCAGGGGCCGGCACTGGCGGCAACGGCGGCAACGGCGGATTTCCCGGCGGTGGTGGAGGCGGCGGAGGCGGCGGCTCTACTGGCACCGGAGGCACCGGAGGCACCGGGGCAGGCGGAAGAATCACGGTCATCACGACCTTCTAGCATGACTCTAGAGCGGAAGCGTTTTCAGGAAAAACAATGGCGCGACAAAAATCGCGACCATTATCGAGAATACAAGAGGCTCTATCAGAGAAAATGGCGAGCAAAAAATCGAGAGAAATCTCTGGCCCAGACACGACGCAGCCTTCGAGAATGGCGGCGGGCCAACCCCGAGAAGCATCGAGCAATACAACGAAGGTATCACCTCAAACCGGGAGTCAAAATTCGTCGAAGCTTAGCGAATAGGGTGCTCCAGGCTTTGCACGGGGCGCACAAATCCTCCAATACTTGGAGCCTCGTCGGATGCTCGAAAGATTCTCTGATGCGGCATCTCGAGCAACAATTCAAACCTGGGATGACCTGGGACAATCACGGCGCGGTCTGGCACATTGACCATATCCGCCCGTGTGCAAGCTTTGACCTAACAGACCCGCAACAACAGCAGGAATGCTTCAACTGGTCAAATTTACAACCCCTGCTCGTGCTTGAAAACCTAAAGAAGGGTGCGAGCTACAACCAGAAAAACTAGAGATGGCCACCTATACCCCGAAAGAACTCCGCGCACCGACCGCCATCACGGCGTCTTACGCGACGGTTTACACGGCGACCGCAGTTACAGGCATCATGCGGACTTACGCGTTCAACGTCCTGACCACAACGCACAACGCTTTTCTCTCGCGCGAAGCCGGCGGGGAGGGCACGGTGATTGTGGAAAACCAAGTCATCACGCCCGGCGTTCCCCTCACGGCCAATGGCTGGTGGGTCATCCCGAGCGCGGGCATCCTGCAAGTAAAGGCCGACTCCATCTCGACCAACGCACCGAACTTCGGCGCGTGGGGCTATGAGTTCGCCTAAGCCGCTGCCCCTCCTTCAATACACCCGCGTCGTCCCCGGCACCCAGCTGGTGACACGCGGCGTGTATGTTTACGAGTGCCCCGTCTGTCGGAAGCGGTTTCGATACGACGACGCCTATGAGCCGCTCTGCACGGGCCCCTCGGAAAACCGCGATGACCACGCGCCCACTTTGATGCGGCTCGTGAAAACGGACGCGGCGAAAATCGTCAGTCAAGGGTTTCCCAGCCCGCGCCCCATCGGGTCGTGAGCCGCTCGAAGTAGCGCTGGTAGTCGGCGCAGAGGTTCCACATGGAATACTTCTGCTCCGCTCGCCGCCGGATGTAACCGCGGTCGAGTTTTTCTACGTCCTTGATGGCGCGGACGAACTCGCCGAGATAGGAACAGCGAAAGCCGGTCTTGCCCTGCTCCACCGTTTCGGTGAACCCGCCCCAGTCGGTCGAGATGACCGGCGTCCCGCACATCTGCGCCTCCACGGCCACGCAGTTGAAGGGCTCGATGTAAAGCGTGGGACAAATCACCGCCTTCGCGTGACGCATCACCTCGTTTCGGGTCCGCCAGTCCACGGCCCCTAGAAATTCGTGGTTGCATGTAATCTGGGACTTGTCGCCTCCGTGCCCGATGACCTTCAGCTTCACGCCGGCCTCCATTGCCGCGCGGCACGCGACCCCGATTCCCTTTTTCTCAATCAGCCGCCCGACGAAAAGCACGTAGTCGCCCGGCAGGTCGCTGAACTGGAATTGGTCGGGGTCGAAGAATAATGGAATGACCGTGTCGTAAAAGCGGCCATCGGTTATGCCCTGCCGCCCGTAACAGGCATGCATGTGCGAGTAGCTTTCGAACACGCGGTGCTTGCAGAAGTTCCCGTCGTAGCCGATGGAATACTCGACGTCGAGCAGGTCCGGGTTGAAGTCAAACACCAGTTTTTGCGACGCACCGCCGATAGTCATCAGCAGGTCTCCCTGCTTTTTCCGGAGCGCAACCTCCGCCGCGGCGCGCGGGTTGGAAAGTAGCCAGAGCGGCCGCATCTCGTCCATGACGACGTGCTGATATTCGCAGTTGCCTGACGGCGCAGTCTCGAGCAGTGCGCGGCGTTCGCGCTCTGAGATTATCTGCACGAAGTCGTCACAAGGCGCGTCGCTGCCTTCCGCCCCGTAGAGAATGACGTAGTGGCCCATGTGCCGCAGCATCCGCGCGAAACGGTGGCCGGCGGCCGCGAAGCCGTCAAGCGAATAGTCAAGGTTGACCGGGGCATTCGGGAGGCCGAGGAGGTGGATGCGAAGTTTTTTCATTGCTGATAAAGCCTTTTTACGATTTCTACTGCCTCTTCCTGACGCCCTGGTGGGCAGGTGATATTTATTTCGTCCATGAAAACACTCACCTCGGCCCAAGGCATCGCTTCGCGAACTCGGGCGGAGAACTCTTCGATGCTCAACATCATTCTGGTTTCTCCTGGCGTTTGTGTTTGTGCAGTCTGTTGTTCCGGCACCAATCGCACTTCCCGCCGGGCCGGCAGTGGCGGTCGAATCGTTTCGACTTGTGGTAGGGCTTCCGGTGTTCCTTGCCGTGCTTGATTGATTTGTCGAGGCTCATAACGGATTCGGCGGGATGTGAACCTCCGCCCGCGGCGCGAGGTGTCGGTGATACAACCGGTCCAGAAGCATTAGGACCGGCCCCGTCGGGTCAATGCCGGCTTTGTGATGGTCGGATAGGGAGCCCAGCCAATACCAGGAGCCCTCCCAGACCACTTCGAACCGGTGCTTGTCGGTTGCGACTCTCATAATCCGCGAATCAAGGTCTTCTTCGCGCGGGTCACCGCGACGTAGAAAATATTCGACTCCTCGTCCGAGCCGCCCTTGAAGGTCGAGCTCACCAAGCAGACCCGGTCCCACTCCAGCCCCTTGGCCTTGTGGACCGAACTGCAAATCACCGCGGGGGCCCGGTTGCCGTCGGTGTCCTGAAAAATCTCCGTGATGCGGGTCTCGACCTGCGCGACGTTCTGGCAGCCCTCGGCCACGGCGGTGAGCGTGGCCACTTGGTCCTTGGCCAGCTCGACCTTCGACTCGACGTGCTTGCCACCCGCGGCGCGCGCCCGGCGGACCTGCTTCTCGCCCCAGACTTCCAGCTTCCGGAGAAAATCGGGCACGCTCTTGGCCTTGAGTTTCCGGACCATGCCAACCAGCTGCGCGCCGATGTCGCGGCCTTCGACGCGGGCCGGCGTGCCTTTCCGGAGCAGGCCGAGCGCGATGCCCATCAGCGGGGCGTTCAGGCGGCTCAGCACGGCGTCGCCGACCTTCAGGGACTCGACCGCGGCCCCGAGGCTCATTTCCAGCACCTCGCCCTCGGGCGCGGACGGCGCGGCGGTGTAGTCGGTCACGATGGTGTTGGCCAGCGCCACGACCGCCTTCGGGCAGCGGTAGGTGGTGGTCAAGCCCAACGTGCCGGCGTTCAGGCGCTGCTTCATCATGTGCATGCCGTCCGAGGCCGCGCCACGAAAACCATAGATGGCCTGCCGGTCATCGCCAACGATGCAGATGCGGCCCCCGGACTTGCAGGCGCGTTCGGCCATCAGCAGCTGGGGCATGTTCATGTCTTGGGCCTCGTCCACGACGACCAGGGAAAAGGTCGGCTTGACCCAACCCGCGGCCACCGGCAGCCAAACCATGTCGTTGAAGCTAATCCGGCCGGCGGCGTCCTTTTCCAGGCTCGCGCGCAGGACATCAATGGCCAGCTGGGCCAGCTTGACCGGCGGAAAGGTGGCCTCGAGCTCGTCCGAGGCACAGATGTCGCGGGCGTCCGCGAGGTCGAGCACGGGGTTGAGCTCGGGGACCTTCACGAAGGTGTTCTTGCAGAAGCCGACCAGCTTGACGACCAGAGTGACGATTTCCTCGGGCAGGCCGGGCGAGACAGTCTCGATGCGGTCGAACTCGACGGCGTCCTCGGGCTTGGCATCGGCCCAGACGCGCTTGATGAACGCGAACCCGAGGGAGTGCAGGGTTTTCACTTCCACACGCCCGTCGGTAATTTTTTCCTGGGCCTCGCGCTGGTTCTTCTTGTTGAAGACCGCGTAGAGCAGCCGGCCGTCCTCGGGCGCGTGGTTGAAGGCCTCCTTGATGGTGGTGGTCTTGCCGGTGCCGGCGCGGGCCTGCACGACCATGTTGCCCTGGCCGAGGGCGAACCACTGGAAAATGGCCTGCTGCTCGTCGCTCCAGGTCACTGCTGAGCCAACCCGCTCGCAGGCCTCGAGGCGTTCGGCCGCCAGGGCGGCGGGGGCCTTCCTGCCGTTAACCAGCGCGAGGGCCTTTTCGGCCATCTCGGCCCGGACGGTCCAGCACTTCTTGGCGGCGTTCCATCGCGCGCCGAGGGCCTTCAAGGCCTCCTTGACGGGGTAGGTGTCGCCTTTTATTTCCACCAGGGTCGTTTCACTCATGTGATTATCTTACCCCGTGTTTCCCGGAAGGTCAAGAACCTGTCGAAAGATTTTCCAGGCCGCCTCCACCCTTCTCCGCCTGACCGGCGGCGGGCAGAAGGCAACCGGCTCCTTGAACCAGGAATCCACAAAAAGGTCACCCTGAAGTGTGACAAAATGTCCCGTGATGTTGATGAGAACCGGGAAGCGGTCCAGGTGGTATCGGAAACGCTTGTGGAACTGCACCAGGGTGGGCTTATGGACCTCGGGGAACCAGTGGTAGGCCCAGAACATCTCCGCGTGGAATCCGAGGTGCGAGAGCGTTTGGACCAGCAGCTGCCGGTTCATTCCCTGCACCGGCCGACGGTCTCTGCGGACCGTCTGGACCGCGTCGCGGATGACCGACGTGGGCAGCCCGGTGACGGCGCTGATGGCCGCGGGGCCGCACCATAAACGGGTCCCGCGGAGGTCGTGTTTAACGGCATGCAGCATAAATCAAAATGTGGCCGGCGACGGGAATCGAACCCATTTCTCCAAACCTGAACCCTAGCTAGGGGTCCTTCGGCCAGGAAAGGAAAGCCGGACGTTTACTCGCGAGCTCACGCCACGCATCCTACCCGTCAGCCACAAAAGTCTGGGCCGTCGCGCTCCTCACCATCCCTGGCTGGAACTGCGGTCCGGCCCGAAAAATGGCCAGCTCACTATCATACTGGACGACCTCGGTTGATAGGACCCGCCGCTAAGCGGGGAGGTTTTCGTTGCAACGCAAATTCAAGGGGACGGGGAGGGCTTCGAACCCCCGGGCTGACGACGCATGCAAATCTCAGCCTTTCCAATTATCCCCAGACATCTTACTAGTCTGGTTCTCCGTCCCATCCGACACCGAACTTTACCATATCCCGCCAACCTGTCAAACAAAAAGAAAAGGGCGGGATTCCTTCCCGCCCCTGAGGCGACTGCTTCCTTATCGAAGCGGTCTTAGTTGTTTCCGCTGGGGTTGTTGACGTGGCCCGGGGGCGTGAAGTTCCCGCCGTTGCCGCCCGTGACGTTCGAGTTGCCGCCCGCCGCGGTCGCGCCGCTCGTGGAGGTTGCGGTGCCGCCCGTTGCAATCGAGCTCGAGCCGCCGCCGCTCTGCGTGACGCGCGTGCTGTCGGGCTTCAGCAGATACGCACCGGCCGCGATGGAGGCCGGCTGGGCCACGCTCTGCAAGACGCCGGGGCCGCCGGCATGGTTCAGCACGCCCTCAACGGTGCCGGGCTTGGCGGGGTCGAAGGCCACAACCGTGGTCGTCGAGGGACAGAAAATCCCCGCGGTCTTGATGCGGACGATTTTCAGGCCGTTAACTTCGCCGATAACTTTCACGCCCGCGTGAGCCGCGGAGCTAACCGCCAGCAAGAGTGCCAGCGCCAGTAGGGTTTTGATTTTGGTCATGTTGTTGTGGTTCGTAGGTTACGACGAGACGACGTGTCCCGTCAAATCTTAGAGAGGTCCGGGACGAGTTGTTGCGGGTCGGGCGCGACCCAGGAAACGCCCACCCCGAAAACTGGTCGGCCGCCCTCGCCCCCAAAAGAAGAAAGGAACGTGCGGGCCGAGAAGCCCAGCAGGTTGAAGTGGTCCACGACGCGCGACGCGGCCGCCTTGATGGATTCAAGCGGCGAGGAGACGGAAAAGGCGTTTGAGTATGCCACCGCTTCCCCTTTAGGCTCCAGCTGTTGAAAGGCGGACTCCACCAGCTCCTCGAGCGCCGTAATCCACCGCGCCGCAATCCGCGTCGTCTCGGCCTCGATGGTCGCCTCGCGTTGTTCCAACTGGTCGCGGTAGCGGGTTTGCATTTCGATGATGGTTCTCATGGGAAGTTCAGGTGTGCGAATTGACCGAAGTGTTTTCTGGCGGCGGTGTCGTAGGCGTGGGCTGCATCCTCTTCCCGAAAGAAGACTCCCAGGTGATAGTTGTGCCCGGCGGTCTCTATCGAGGCCCGCCAACGGTTTCTTTGCGCGTGCCAGCACACTCCCCGGAATCGTGAAGTCTTTCCTTCCGCTTTATTGCGGAAGGCGCGGTCGTTCTCAGTCTTGGTGCAGACCCGGAGGTTGCTCCTTTGATTGTTGAAGGGATTTCCGTCTCTATGGTCCACTCTCATACCCGGGGGCGGGCGCAACAAGAAAACCCCAAGAGATTCGTTTCGGTTGTTCTTCCTTACGGGGTCCCAAATCCCTCTCTTAACGACCCAGCCCTTTTTAATTCGCTGGGCCTGCCAAGAGAACCGCGACACTTCCGGAAAGTCCGCATCATCCACGGAGGCAGTCATTCCTTTTGTGAGAAGAAGAACTTTCATTGACCCGTCTTTATCACAGTGGGCTCCCCCCGAAGAACCGCATCCGAGGGGAGGAAGTTTTTGTAGAACCCGCGGTCAAAGAACATGTTGAACTCAGGTCGGACCCGGGTGATGGCCCCGGTTATCGAGGACATCTTCAACTCGAGGATGACGCCCCCAATCTCGTATCGGAGATGCTTTGTCCTTCCGAAAATAGTCTGGTCTTGAAAACCCGGGAGTCCGATGATATGGACATTGCGGTCGAAGCTGTATCCGGAGACATGGTAGTGGCCGATTGCTAGGATGGCCGGCTTTTCTCCTCCCTGAAAAGCCTCGACTATCTTTTGTCCTTTGTAGGACCTCGCATAAGCGGACCCGCCTCCAGGGTGTTGGACCTTCAGAATCTGTTTGAACTCCCCTGCGGTCAACACAACATCTGCCTCGATGTGGCCGATGTATTTCATGTCGTGCCGTCCCATCCTCTCACAGACCATCTGAAGATAGGCTCCGAAGTTGAAACCCTCTTTTTGAAACCAGCCTTCATGGTCGTTGCCGGTGATGAAGTGCGTGGTGATGCCGGCGCGCCGCGGATAGTGCTTCGCACAGTAGGTGGCCTGCCCGTCGATGCTGGATTCATAGACGCTGCCGCCATTGATGCGCGGCACGTATCCGTCCACGATGTTACCGGCGTGGAAAACGTCCTTCACGCCTTCGCGGGCGAAGAGGTCATACTGCGCGTGAAGCGCGTCGAGCCGTTCTTCGCGGCAGCACAGGTGCGTATCGGCCACGAGACCAATTTTCGTCCAGGCGTCGCCGTCGAAAACCTCGAGCGGGATGCTGCCGAACTCTGCGGGAACGGTCTTGGCCTGCTCGATGAGCGGGTCAGTCGCACGGTAAATTGGGTTTCCCGGGGAGGGCTCGAGAGGGTTGGAGGGGCCCATCGGACTGGCGTCCTTGTAGGCCGGATTCACGCGTCGCTTCACGCTCTCCGGGACAAACCGCTGCCGGGCCCTGCGGACCGCCGGCTCGCTCACGCCAAAAAAGATGGAGAGGCTCTCGTCGGTGTTTCCGTCCTTGATTAGCTGTTTCAGGGTGACTACGTCGGTTGGTGTCCAGTTCATGATTCGAGGGGCTTCTTTTTGTTGTTCTTGGGTTTTTGAGGGGAGGCCGTTGAGTCGGCGGCCAAAATAATCTGCTCTTGCGGGGACTGCTTGAAGGCGCGGTCGAAAGATTCAAGCGCCGCCTCGGGCGTTGCGCCCATGCCGACAATCGAATATCCGGGGCGCGTGATGTCGCCGTAATAGGCCACGAACTGCGTTCCGTCGTTGGCAATCGTTGGCCGGAACTGAACCGATGGACGGAGGTGGGACCACGCCTCGGCGGCCTGCGCCTCGAGGTAATCCGTCTGCGCCTTCTGCACCTTTTCGATGGAGGCGTAGAGCCGGTCGTGCGGTTCAGTGGTCCATCGCCCCGCGTCGGCCAACAGCTCGTCGATTCGCGAGCACACGTTGACGAAGGTCAGCGTTGCCGAGAGCACAACGCCCCCGTCGATTTTCGGGTGGTCGTGGTAGTCTCGGAAAGCCGACCCCATAATGTATGGGTGCAGGTTCTGCATCACAGAGTGCAACGCGTCAAGCTGCGCGCGCGTCACGGAGTCCCGGGTCGGGAGCGTGGCCGGCCTTACGCTAGTTTGTTGGTCGTCGCCCATCTGAGCAAGTGTAAAGCATCCGCAGCGTTATCGTCCACTATTTCAACGCCGGGAAAATACTTCGCGGCGTATTCAATCATCATGTCCTTTTCCGCCGCGCCACTGCCGGTCGCGAAGTGCTTCAGCGTCTTGACCGGGCAGCAATCAATCTGGATTCCGTAGTTGTAACAGAACAACCACACGGCGGCACGAAAGCTGGACCACAGCTGATTCTGCTGCGTGTAGCCCCCGAACTGCACGTCCTCGAAGACGACGAAATCAATCGGGTTGTTGGTCGCGTGGTCGCTGATGTGGTCTTTCCAGACTTTCAGGATGTGCCGGTAGAGCGCGGGGACCCGGGCGTCGAGTTTCCGGTCCATGCGCTCCTTGGCGGCCGCGGAGGTCACCTTGCGTTCTTGGAGGAGCCAGGAGCCGGCGGTCACGATGCCGCTGTGGTCACGGTAAGCCCACCCGGTGGTGGTAGCGAGGTCGAGGGCGAGGATGGCCTTCATTCGACCTCCGTGAGTTCGTAGATTTTCGCCGACTGCGCCCCGCGAGACTTCAAGGCCATGTCTCTCACAGCTCGCGCACCCTCGAGAGAGTAAGCCCACTCGTCTTGACTCCACCCGGTCCAAAGAATACGGACGAGATATTTTCTCACGATTTCTCCTCCTTCTTGAAGGCGGCCCGCAGCTTCGCGATTATCTGGCCGTGCGCCGCGTGGACCGCCTGTCGGCTGACGCCGCGTTGCCGCGCGATGTCGGCCATGCTGATTTTCTCCTCGTAGATTAGTTTCAGCAGGACCCGCTCGGTAGGAGTGAGTTTGCACTTGCATCGACTCAACACCGCCAAGTTTAGGCCGAGGTCCTCCTTTTCCATGACCACCGCGTCAGTCGCGGGAGCCGTCTCCGAGACCCGCTGCTGTAACTTCCGGGCCTTGCCACCGCTGTCGTCCTCGTGGAAAGAGACAAAGCTGGGGAAATGGCCGCCGGAGTGCGAGCCGGGCTCGACCGTGTTCTGCTCCTTCCAAAGGCCCGCGAGCGCGCCGCGCAGGAAGGGCATCAGGTAGCGCGTGAAACGGTTTCCGCGCTCCGGGTCGAAGCGGTCGATGGCATTCATGAGTGCGGCGTTCACGGCGGAGATTACCTCGTCGTCCGGAAGGCGTCCGCGATTCTGGCGGCGTGCGAAGCGCGCAGCGAACAGCAGATGGTTTCGGATAAGGAACTCGCGAGCCTCCGCGTCGCCTCCTTTTGCCGCCACGAAAAGCTTGCGCTCTTCTTCGGGCGTGGTGAGTTTGAACCGGAGGTCTTCATTGGCTCGGTAGTAGTTGTTCGGGGGGCTCATTGGTTTTCTGGTAGCGGCTGTCCGTCCTTTGCTCAGGCACTTCCAGGACCGTGAGGTTCTTGGGGTAGTGGGAGGAGCGGTCGATTTCGTAAATCCGGATTCCACCTGACGTTCCGTCGATGGTTCGGATTTTGAATTGTGTTCCCTTGCTCAGGGTCCACAAGTCGCGTTTGATTTTTTCGAGGGAAAACTGTCGGAGGACATCGGTCATCCCCGGCACTTGGGAGAACTGCTGGTAAAGGTCGAGCGCGCTTCCCAACCACACGTTGGCGTCCGGCTCAATCTTCGTGAAATACTCGCGCATCCAAATGTTGATGACCTCGGCGAGGCCCGATGTCCTGCTGGACTGCTGGGCCGAAAGCACCATCTCCGGGTCGTGGTAGGGCTTGATGCCGCCAAACCGGGTGTCCTCCTGGCTCGCGCTGCGGCATTGCTCGGGGGTCTCAAAGTCCAACAGGAACCGGCAGAACCAAGGCAGCTCGCGGGCGAGGATTTCGTTCATCTCCTTCTCCGGCGGGAAAGCATTTTTTGGGGCCTGCGCGCGGAACATCATGACCTTGTCCTTCATGCTGGCATCCAGGTCAGGGTGCAATTGAGAGTCGGCGTCCATGTTGCAAGTGATGCCTTGGCGCGCCCGGCACCCGATGACGCCACCCACGCGGAACTTCTCGTTGCACTCGCGTTCGTTGTTCGCCACGTTTTTCTTGACGCCCTCGCAGAACTTTTTGTAGAGCGTGGAGTTCCCGGTCACCGAGGTGTCGTCCACCGTGTGGAGGGCGTAATCAAAGAGCTGTGAATTGAACTGAGTCTCCCCCAGAAGGTGAGAGGCCGCCTCGGCAAAGCCTCCGACAATTTCCCCGATGATTTTTCGATTGGAGAAAGTTTTCCCGCAGGCCACAGGGCCGGCGATGTAGATGGCGTGCCCAAGGGTGAGCGTGCGATAGTAGCAGCCCTTGTAGAAGTAGCTGGCCCAGGAAAGATAAAACGGAAGCTGGTCGAGGGTGGCAAAAAAGTTGTCGTAGAACTGGGAAATCCAGGGGAATTGGCCGTCGGGGCCCCAGATGGCCTTGCCCTCGGCCGGGGCCATCGCGTCCCGGGTGTGCATGTTGAGGTAGTAGTGCCCGTTGAAAAAGATTTTTCCCTTCGGAAAGAAAGCGAAGCTGGCCATGCCCTTGACGCGCTGCTCGGTGTGGATGTAGGCGAAGGCCGCCTCAACCTCGGAAAAGGTTTCGCCCTTCTTCTTGCTGATGTCGCGCGTCAGCCCGCGCATCACAATCATCTCGTTCTGGATGTTGTCCTTGTTCAGGATGTCCCACCGGCCGCTGTCGCGCTTGACCGCGTAGTCCTTGCCGTCAAAGAAAATATCCTTCACCGCGTTCCCTATTCGATTTTCCTCGTAGCGCTTGACCCAGTCGGCCCCGAGCAGCTCGGACCAGGAATACCAGCCCTTTCCCTGGCGCTGCGCGTGGTTGGCGAAGCTCTGCATCCCGTTTTCATGGACGATTGCCGAGTTGTCCGAAGTGGAGCCCTCGACCCAGAAAGTGGGGCCCATCGCGCCCCAGGCGAATTCGCCTTCCCACTCCGCGAAGCGGGGATACTTGGGGGCCAGCTCGCGGAACCGCGCGGCCACGTCTGCCGCCGGGATGGTCACGCCCGGCTCGCTGTCCTTCCACGAATAGAACCGCGACTTCTTCACGAGCCAGCCGGCGATGACAGCCCAGGGCACAGGATTTTTCTCAACCTGCCGCCACTGGCAGCCGTTCGCGTAGTAGCGGGAGGGCTCGAGGTAGCCTTGGTCGAGGTTCGACAGCTCCTTAATCGGCAGGAGCTCGTGAAGATGTTTGAGAATGAAGCACGCGTAGTTGCGGGAGGAAAGCATGATTGGCCGCTCGAAAATCCACACCAGCCGGATGTTGCCAGACAGCGAGCGCTCGACCCAGTTCGGTTTGATGTCCATCCGCGCGATTGCCGCGTCAATCTCCTGGTCGGTGAAGCGCGCGTCGTAGTCGCCCACCCAGCCGTCCATTTCTCGCGGGGACCCCGGGCCCTCTTTCCCGCCGCTCTCGTTGATGCGGCTGCTCTCGTTGACCGCTGTGAACGCAGAGTAAAAGCAGAAGTCGGTGCCCAGCTCGTTCTGCCATTTCGTGCGGGCCACTTTGTCGGTGATGCAGTTTGGGGGGACGCGGTCGAGGTGGGTGAACTCCCAGGGGTTGCCTTGAAAAGTCTCGTTTGCAGAAAGTCGCTTGAGGTAACGCACAGCAGGGAAGATATGTCAGCCCGAGGCTTCCTGTCAACTCACGGGTTCGTTTCTTGCTGCCTCAATCTCGGCCCGAGTCCGCCGTTTTCTACGAATCGGGCCCCCCGACTCCGCGTTTCGCAAATACCTCTTGGCCATCCTTAACCATTCTTTATCTTCAACGGCCCACAACACTGTGTTACATTTTGAACAGAGCAGCCCCCGAACCTTTTTATTTGTGTGGTCATGGTCTATGTGCGGATGGGCCATTGGCTTCAGGCAGATATTGCACAACCCTTTTTGAGAGGACATCATTCTCTCATAGTCCTCGGGAGTCATGGAATATCCCCTCTTCAGCCAGGACCTCCACTGAATCTCTCGGTATCGGTCTCGATATTTCTCTCGACGCTCCGCCTCGTATTTTGTTCGGCATGATCGACATCTGGCTTCCCACGTTCCCGATTTTCGCCGGTAGGAGTTCTCCGCTGTGTGCTCTACTCCACAATGGGGGCAGTTGCTATTTGAGGTAATGTGGAACCTCCTTGGCCTCCGCGGCGAGGGGACAACCTTTCAACCACTCAGGAGTCTGCGACATCACCCGTTCTACGTCTTTCGCGAAAACTGACGCGTCCACTTCCGTGATGGCCTCGTCATGCGCGGTGAATAACACCGTTCCGTCCCCAAAGGTTCTATCCAGGGCCAAACAGTGTTCGGCAAACACGTCTCGAGCAATTGCTTGAATCATGTTTTCCGTTAAGGCCCCACCATAGAGGGGCACGCGCATCAGCTTTCCGTTCTTGATGGCCTCGGCCCGAACACAACATTTATTCCGCCACTTCCCAATCTCTTCATCGAAATGTTTGAGCCATTCCCTCGCAACCTTCCGGTATGTAAGCTTCCTACCAGAGGGCAGCTCGATGGTGAACTCGCCGTCGAGCACGCTGTCCTTGTAGGCTTTGTCCAGGTGCTTCCACAGCGCGACTGTGAGCGGGTTGCGGGCCCGGAAATCCTTCACGATGCGGCGCGCGACGAATCCGTAGCCAGAAACCATGCGGGGCGTTCCGTCAGTGTTCAGCACCGGCTCGCCGTCCTCGTTCAGCATGGGCACGAACTCCGGGTCATCCTTGGTGACGTCGCAGCGCGCTTGGTCCCACGCAAGCTTGATGAACTTTTCCCACGCGCATTGGTAGCCGAGGCCCAGCACCTGCGCCTTGGAAAGCGCATAGCGGTCCTTGTCGGCCTTCTTGAGGTCGCCCCCGGTCCAGCCCATCTGCTGGCGCGCGAAGGCCTCGTAGGGTGATTGGCCCGCAGCCATCATGTCGAGCAGCTCCTGGTTGCCCACCACCCAGGCCAACACGCGCGGCTCGATTTGTGACAAATCGCTGACTATCATTTTCTTGCCGGCACGCGGGATGAGGATAGAGCGGATGTCCAGCGAGGCGGTGACATAGCCGGGCAGCGGCTTCCGCTCAATCTGCGATTGTTCGATTTCCTTCAGTCGGTCCGGCTCATTTATCAGGAAGCCCTTGTCGTCCCGGAAGAGAGGCTCCTTCCGTAGATTTTGCATATTTACACCCCCGTCTCCCGACCATCGGCCGGTATGCGCGCCGAAATACTTCAGGCGAAACTGAAGGATGCCGTCGGGCGTGAGCCGCTCCTTAATGGTCTCGAGCGACTCCAGGAACTTGGAAATGGAGCGGCGCTTCGCCACGTTGGCCGCCCACGCGAAGCGCGGGGAATAGAGCGCTTCCCACTGGTCGAAGGCCTCCTCGCCCTCGTGGGCCTTGACGGGCGGGCTGGGGATGCCCTCGCGCCGGCACTGCTCGGCGATGGCCTTCGGCGAAGTCGGCGCGGCTCCCTCGGCAATCCAAGGCAGCGTGGCCTCGCAGTCCTTGAGCATGGAGTGCGCGGTCTTGATGTAGTCGGTAAGCTTGGCGACATCAACCTGCACGCCCCGCTTTCCCTGCCGGCTGGTCTGGTCGGCGAGCGCCCGCTCGAACGCCGGCCACTTGTCGGCGTGCTTCACGAAGAGTTCGCGCGTGGTGACTGAGTCGCGCCGGCCATATTTGACCATGTCCAGCCACCAGCCCTCGGCCTTCATCTGGTCGGGCGTCTTGCCGTTGGCACGGTCGCGGACGCTCTTGTCGAGCTGAACGCCCAGAAGGTGCTTGGCGGCCTCCTCGAGGGAGCGGCGGTTGCAAAGACAGGCCGACATGTTCGCGGTGCAATACCAAGCCGCCGGCTTGATGCGTGGCGCAAGGCCGAGCTCCACAAGCCGCTCATACACGCCCGAGTCGAAGTGAGCGTTGTGGCTCACCAAAATCTGGCCGTCGAGCGCTTCCCAGTTGAAGTTTTTCGGGTCGTCCGCCCAGGTCTCCTTTTCGTCCGCGACGGTCAGCAGGTAGGCGTGGAACCGCGGGTCGTGGAGATATTGGTAGTCGCCCATCGAGGTCACGCTGTAGTTCGACTTCTTGTGGAAGAAGGTCTCGAAGTCAACGCCGATGATGCGCGGCTCACTCATGGTTGTAATCACCCACGCAGAAGTTGAGAACGAGGATGACGCAGAGCAGGACCGCGGTTGGGACCAGACCATAACGATTCGTCAATTCAATGAAACTCCAACACAAGCCGACCAGGAGGCCGAGCGCGCCGGACGCCAACAGAAACCGAAACAGGAATTTCCTCATAACGTAATGCCGCAGCTCGGCGTGCCCTGCACCTTGTTGCGAATGATTTTCCGGACCGCGGCCTCGAGCCGACGATGCGCCAAGTCGGCCGTCATTCCGTAGATGAGTCGGAGGTCGCCGTAGTCGGCGGGTCCGTCATGCAGCGGTTCCCGGACCTTGCTCTCGATTTGCCGGAGGAGACAATCAATCTCGGCCTCGACGTCATCGAGAAACTCTTGGCTCACGCGTTTGAATTTGCCGGCGCGGTTCGCCTTCGAACAGGCGAGCGCGTATTCCCGGACGTTGGATTCGACAGTCAGGTTGTTGCTCATTCTTTTAGACCTTGGATGACTCGGACCACGACACAGACCGTCAGGGCCACGAAAATAGTTGAGGCGCACACCGCCAGAACGGCGGAACTCCACAATACACAAAGTTCAGGAATTGTCATAAAGGAAGCCGGGCAGAAGGTTTGCCGGAGATTTACTCTGCGGCCACATTTTCTTTTAGAGCGCCCGGAAAGTAATAGTTCACCAAGACTTCAATTGTGGCCCGCTGATGCTCAGCCCAGGCCGCGTCCCTTCGGCTCTCCCAGGCCCGTCTAAAGTCCGCCGGCTGATTCAGGTCCAGGGCCATGTGCGAGGCCTCACGATAGACCTCCCAGGCGCGGTCTGCTTTTTCTTGGTCGGTCATGAGGAGGAAAAGGACCCGAGTCTTGTATTTGTTCCCCGGGTTAATCGGCGGGCCCGGCCCATTTTTCATGGCTGCCCACCTTAAGCGCACCGCGATTAGCTGCCGGTGATGCTCTTGATGAAGGCTCGGAGGACTTCCGAGGTCTTCTGTCCAGCGCGCAAGACCGGGACATACGACGTGTTGCCCGTCGAGTAGGTCTTCAGCTTGGTGCCGAACGTGTAGTTGAAGGACGAGTAGCCGCCCGCCGTGAGGTGGCCGGCCTTCTTGTCGTTGCGGATGACCTGGGCGCACTCGGTGAACAGGCCGCCCTTCATGTCGAGCGTGGCCAGTGCATACTGTTGGTCCTCGCAGACGAACGGGAACAAGATGCGGTCGGGGTCCTGCACATGGCTGGGCTTGCGGATGAGAAACAGCGCGGTCGAGAGTGTCTTGAACTCCCGCGACGGCATGCCGGCCGCCAGCTTGTCCTTGTGCTCCTTGAAGTTGAGCGTGCCGTTAGCGCGCGCCACTTCCTTGAGCGAGTGGCAGAGCAGGCCCTGCTCGTCGCCACCGTAGGGGACCACTTCCGTGTATCGGTCCTTGCGGAAGCCGATTGCCACGACATACAGCGGCTCCGTGCCGGCCTTGGTGAGCGCGCCATCGCGCAGGACGGGCGGCGTGAAAATCGCCATCTGGTCCTTGAGCACAATCTCGCCCAGCGCGAAGGCAACCGCGAGGCTGCTCGACTTCTGAACGATTTTGATTTTCGGGAACTTGACCTCGGCGAAACCGATGTCATCCTCGTTGTATGGAAAGGCCGGCGCAGGTGCGGCGACGTCCGTGCAGGTCGGCTCAACGGGATTGCCGTTTTCGTCGCACGGGGTTGGGGTGGCCGGAGAGTTGGGTTCTGTGGCGTCCACAGGAACTCCGGGTTTGCTGAAGGAAACATTACTCACTGTTTGTCCTTGTTGTTTTGTTTGTTGTGTTGTTCGAGATACGCAATCGCGCGCATCAAAATTCTAGGGTCGTCCTTGAATCCGCCAAGCGCGGGGTTACATCGACGACAAAGCAGCCCCCGCACTTTTCCGGTTTTGTGGTCATGGTCAACGTGAGGCTGATTCATGTGCTCACCACATATAGCACACCGCTCTTGCTGAGCGCGAATAATAGACTCGTATTCTTCCAGGGTCATTCCGTAATAAAACTTGAGGTTGGACTTCCTCGAAAGCCACGCGCTCCGGGTATGGTTGGCCAGCCTCCACAAACGATTTTTCTCAATGAGCAGGGCCTTGTTTTTAAGACGGTATCGTTTAACGGCATCCCGTCGGGCTTGCTTTTGTGCTTCAGTCATCGGCTTGCTGTCTTCCCGCTGTCCTTGTCAGTCGCCATGCGGAGGACCGAGAAGGAAGGGCCCATCTCGGCGGCCCCTTCCTCGACCAACGCCTGACGAAACGCGTCGCTCGACTTTTCTTTCTGTCCGCGCGGGGCGACGAGCTCGATTAATCTGTCCAAGGGAGTGAGAGTTATTTCGTAGAGCGCCTCAATCTTCTCGGCGTGCTCGGGCGGCACGAAACGCTTCGCAATCTCGCCCACCTGCTTCGCGCGTTTGATGTTGAGCCGCTGCTGCGGCACGAGCACGTAACCCTCGGGAATAAACTCCTCGTCGGTCAGCGCCTTCTGCGTGGCGTTCTTCCGGAACGACTCGGCCCACAGCTTGACCACTGTCGCCAGCTTCATGCCGGCCGCCACTTGGCGCGGGTCCTCGAGCGTCACGGTGTTGATATCCTCGGGCACCACCATCGGCGCATACTTTTTCCCGACCTGAATCACGAGCTCCGCTACCTTCGGACACTTGCCCACGAGGCTACAGAAAAGGCAAGTTCCCACCGTCGCCCGCGCCATTGAAAAGTCCGAATCCAACTTCGCAGCCTCCACCGCTCGGAGGACCACTGTTCGGATGCGGAGGAGAAACCGGTCGGGATTAGAGATGTCAAACGTGTGAGAAGATTCATGGTCGATGTGGGGTTGGAAAAAGCGGACCGTGCAGGTCTTGAGCGCGGGAAACATTTTCTTCAGGCCCAGCATGTAGGCGATACCCTGAAGGTTGTCCTCCGCGTGGGTCACGGCGTTGCGGCCGAACTTCCAGTCGTCCACCTCGGCGCGCGTGTGGTCGGCCGACACGATGCCCAGGTCGAGGTAGCCGGCGGTAGTGGCCTCGTCGTCCACCGGAAGATAGACCTCGCGCAACACGATTGCGCCGGGCCCGAAAGATGCGATGCGCTCCTCGGCCAGCGCCTTGCACTGCGCGACCGCTATTGCCTTGTAGTCCGGGATGCGGTCGTCGTCAAGGTCGGACTCCACCGCGTTGTGCTGGAGCGTGCCCATGATGGAGGCCTCATTCTCCGACTGCGTCGGCTGATACTTCGGACAGGCCTCCCGGCACTGGAGCGTGCTCGGACTATACGGATGATGAACCCGGTCGGAGGCGCTCATTTCAGAATGGCGAGCACGATTAGGCTCACCAGGAGCACGATGCCGACAATCGCCAACGGACCCCAGAGCGGCGCGGTGACCCACCACCAGGACCAGCTGATGACGCCGCACAGCTTGAGGGTGAGAAACACGGTGAACAGAACGCCACCCAGTCCGATGCCGTTCCCAGTTGAGTTGTTGTTGCTTTCAGACATAAAGTTTAGAACAAACGGAGCCACGCGGAAAGAATAATCCAGAGCGTCCCCAGAACCATGCTCACCAGGAACAGGGCAAACACGCCCATCACTAGTGCCTCCATGGCGGCCACAAAGGATTCGAGTTTCATGGGAACAAAAGCCACCACAAGAACACCAAGGCCGCAAGGGCCCACACAATCTCCAAGAAGACAATCACCCGCGTCTCACGTTTGTTCACTCGATTTCTTCTCCTTAGCCGGCAGCCGAGGTGCCGGCACGATTTGAGTTTGGAGGCCGCGCTTCGCGCATTCCTCGCGGTAGGCCCCGGTCTCCGGCCGTCCGCCCGGCCCCCAAAGGGCCCGCGCGATTTCACGACCGCGGGTCCCTACTTTTCCTTTGTTGCTGCTGGACATACCTCAGTGTGCCTCACAAGCCGAGTTGGGGCAACTAATACCATCGCCAAGATGCCGGTCACTCATAAGGGTTAGTATTTTCCGAGGCCACGGCTGGGGAGGGTTTCGCGGATAGATTTCTGGATGCCCTCAAGGCTGAGTTCGTTGAACCGGGAGCCGTAGTCATAGCAGACGTCTGCGAGGACTCGGCTCAGATTCTCGTTGTCGATGACGTAGCCGGCGCGATAGAACTTCATCATCCGCAGCACCGAGCCCAGCGGGTCGTTGTCCTTGGGGGAAGTGAAGACCAGGGTTTGCGTCATGGCGTCGTTGTGAAACGTAGGGGCGCACCGGCTCACGAACTTCTCGCCGTCCCACCAGATTGCCGCCTGTGAGGGGGTGAAGTCGAAGGCGTCGATGACCTTATTCATGTCGTCGAACACCCAGCGGAAAATCACTTGAGGCGCGGGTTCTTTGTAGCCGCTGACAATCGTGAAGGCGTTCCCAGTCTCGACAATCCGCTTTTCTGTCCCGTTGAGCCGGACATACGGAGCCGTCTCAAGAAGGTCCACGGCGATTGCCGCGGCCGCATCCTTCGAGGTAGTGAAGATGTCGATGTCCTTCGGGGTGTCGCACTCAACGACAATATCACGGACGAATCCGCCGGCCACGCAGCATTTATGCGTCTTGAGAGCCTTTCGCACAGAAGCGGGAAAGGCGGTCACGCACCGCCGGAGTTCGTCGGCGCTCAGTGTTTCCGTCGGGGCCAGACTAATGACTTCGGCTTTAAAGATGTCGATGTTCATGGATTTGTGTGCAGCAGCGGCCGGTTCGTAGTTGGGGTTGTTTACTTCTTCTTCCGATTTCTCGGGACAAAGTCTGGGTTGTGTTTGATGGCCTCGAGCAACCGCGTTTGAGCGGCGGCGTTTTCGGGCGTGGTGTCCTTGGCGAGCACGCGGCCGGTCTTGGTGTTGACGACCTTGACGTGCCCCTTTTTCAGGGTCCTAGTTCCGTATGGCATTTGTCTGTTCTGGGTTGTGACTCGGCGAGAGCCAAGTCGATTTGATTCTGTCCACCGCCGCGCCCGAAAGCCAGCCCTGCCGCCAGACGTTTCGGACCTTGTGCTGACCGCGCTCGGTGTGCGGGCATTCCTCGAAGCGCACTCCACGGGCCTGGGCGTCGAAGCCCTCCTCCCAGTGTGCGAAGACTTGTTTCTGACACTTGGTCAGCGCGAGCTCGGGGTTGTCCGAGACGGAGATTCTACGGTTGTCGATAGATAGTTTCATTCTTGGCCGAAGGTATCACTCCACTTGCGCCTTGTCAACTCCACGACGCGAACGCCGAAAAGAAAGATGACCAGCGCGACGGCGCACACCAGCAGCAACGTGGCCGACACCACGACAGTCACCGCAAGTTTACATATCGACGCGAAAGGCATAAACCACGCCCTCGTAAACGAGCGGCTCGACCGGGGTAATGCAGCCGGTCTGCGGCTCGACAAAGACCCAACTGCCGTCTGCGAGCCAGACGACGTTGAGAACGTGGTAGGCCTTGAGATGTGTGCCCACGGCGTTCGGGAAAAGCGCGCCGTAGTCCCCGTCGATTTCGACATAGACCATTCCAACGGCAATTGAGGCGGGAAGCCGAGGAGAGGTTCGCCGAAGCCAAACATGGGAGACGTGCATGAACTCGCGGGCGATGTCGTCGCAGTCCGCGGCCTCGGGCATGTATTCGATAAGGTCGCGCTTGAGGAAGTAGAAGGCGACGATTTGTTCGAGCTGCTCGCGGGTCGGTCGGAGATACCAAACATCGAAGCTGGAATCGGGGAAATGCCGAGTGACGGCGAAGGTTGTGGTGAGCGAGGCGTCAAGGTCGTCGGCCCCAACAAAGGGGTTGAGGTCTTCTTCAGCCGCGATGAGCCGCGTCAACGTGAGCGCGAGCAGTAAGCCCGTTAGGAGTTTTTTCAAACTGGTTTGTCCAGCCTTTCAGCGCGCGGGGTGAGTGTCGCAGGAGAAGATAGTTCCGGAAGGCGGAGCTGTCCGATAGGAGATGGGTGATTTCCGGGCGCGTGAGAACCTTGTTCCGATACCAGCGATGCCACTCGATGTTCGTGGTGCCGGCCGGCAGATGGCCGGACGTGACGGCGTTCTGAACGAACTCCCGCGACTCCCCGGACAGCCAAGTGCGGAAAAGGTAGAACCACTCGGGCTCGAGGCACACCACGTATTTGTCGGCCCAGCAGATGTCGGACGGAGTCATGCACGCCTCTTGCGCCAGCGAGCCGCTATGCAGCAGGCAGCGCTCAGCCGCTTCGGAAGCCAGGAGCGCAGAGGACAGCCTTGATTCCTTGCGGCCGCAGAAAAGGCGGCGCAGTCGGTAAACAATCTTTCCCGCCAGTTGGGCCCCGCGCAAGGGGTGAAGCTTGCCCTCTTTGCCGTCGATATTCGGGCAACCCCAATAACCGGCATCGTGAAAAAGAATGCAGAGCCATCCCGTAGCATCCGGCCAGCGGCGGAAGAGTCGGCGATAGGCCAGCGCTACGGTCAGCGGATGCCAGAGAAATTGGTGCGCCCCGAATAGTAAAGATTTGGTGCCGATTTTCATAGCCAGAGGCCCAGCCGAAGAGTCGCCCACTCAAGGCGACCATCAAACACAACTGCCTTCAAGAACGTGCGGCGTCCCACCGGCCCATGCTTTCGGTCACGTCGGTTCGAGCAGAGAATCTGCCCCTCCCACAAAGGCGGCGGAAACCATCCCAAGGTCGGGTCCACCACCAATCCATACGGGTTGTCCTGCGCGTCGAGGCAGCGGTGGGTGTAGCCGGTCTCCCAGAGGGTGCGCTCTTCTTCCTCGTTGCTTGGGATGAAGATGCTCATAAAGAAGGGTGCTGCCCCCAGGCGTAATACTTTGAGGCTCGGAAAAGCACCTCGGTTTCGTAGGTGCGTTTAATCGGCAGCTTATTATCCACCGCCCACGCAAAAAGCTTCATGTGATAGAGCTCTAGGGTGCCGTCGTTCACGATTGTCTCGTCGCAGTCTTCCGGTCCGTAGGTCACCGTCGGGTCCTTGGGCGTGCCCGGGCGGTCAATCCAGATGAATCGGTCGAATAGGCCCTCGGCCCGCACCGCGTCGATTTCGATTTTATCGCGCAGGCCGGCGGCGATGTCGCCCGAGGCAACCACGAGGCGCGCTAAGTAACACTGGTCGGTGAGCCGAAGCTTGTCGAGTTCGTCTTTCCAAAAGTGACGGTCCTTGTGCCGCTGTTCCCAGGCTTGGCAGGGATGAAGGCCGAGAACCTTTGACATGTGCGGCAGGCCGGCCCAGGAAAAGCTGCCGGCGTAGCGTAGCTCCGTGATGCGGCCCAGGAAAATCGCGGCCTCGTCCTTACCCGCCCGACCGTATCCGCAGAACAAAATTTTCTTGATGGGGAGATGCATAATGGTGTGCGAGGGTTAGCCAATCGAGGAACCAGTCTTGGTCATGCCAGCTCTGCCATGCGGCGGCCCGAGTATAATCCCCTCGGGGTTCTCCCTCGGGGCAAATCTCTTTCCTGATTGCGGCGGCTCGTAGGGCATCAGCGATGGAAGGTTCCATTCAATCTCCAGGTTGTGAGTCTCCGCGAACACCCGGAAAAAGGAGGCTCGGTAGTCGTCGAGTTCGGCGGAGGACTTCATGACGGGTTGGTGGGGTTGTCGTTGCACGGCGGGATTTGTGTTTCGAGTTCGAGGGCTTGAGATTGGGCGAGCAGCAGGACCTCGCAGAGCTGGGAGCGGGTGATTCCCGAAATCAGAATCGACCCGGCGGGTAGAAGGGTCTCCCGGACCCGGAGGTCGCGGATGATGTCCTTGATTTCGTCGCTGGTAATCATGTGCTACGACACGTTGTGGCGGATTTCGATTTCGCTCTTGATGTGGCACAGGCTCATGAGCGCGTTGTCATGAAGCGCGCGAAGCTTGGGCTGCATGTAGGGGCTCTTGGTCCGCTCGGAAAGGTGCTTGAAGTGCGACGCGAGACGCGCGGCCTGCTTGAGCCGGCGAATCAGTTGCGTGAAGCGGAGCGTGCCCAGCTTAACGATGTATTTTTCGCTGGCGTTTTTCGGCGGCGTGCCGTAGTGGTCGCGCACTTCACGGTAGCGCATGAAGCGCCGACGTTCGCGCCCGGAGGCTTTGGTGCGCGGGTTGAAAAAGTCCTTCTCCGTGTCGTAGCAGATGTTCGGGGAAACGTCGTCGGTGTTGTTCATTTTTACTTCCCCTCATTTACCATGGCCACGGCCGAAGCGCAAATATCACACAGTGCCCACGTCTGGTTTCGTTCCGGGTCGGCGATGATGCGACGCCGCGCTCTGACCTGCTTGCCGTTGGCTTCTGTGTAGTCCACAACGTCGAACTCCGGGCCTTGGATTTCCACGGAGTGCAACCGGCACAGGCGGTTATCGCAAAAGGAAATCACTTGGCGGGTTCAGAGGCCGGCGCAGCCGGAGCCTCGGCCTTCGGGGCCTTCGGTGCCTTCGGGGCCGGCAGCTTTTCAGGCGGGACAAACACCGGAGCCGAGGACGCGCGCTTGGGGGCAGCAGGGACCTTCGGAGCGGGAGCCCCGTGCTGCTTTAGCCGCAGGTTCAGCTCGCGTCCCTCGGAGCCAAGGATTTCCTGAATGAGCGTCGGCAGCTCCTCGACCGGGACGCCGGCATTGATTTGGTTGGAAAAGCGCGTGGCGTTCCGGGTCATGCGGTCCCGCAGCGTCAAACCGACCATGCCCTTGTCTTGCAGATAGCGCAGCAGGACGTCCTGGGCCGCGCCCTCGAAGAAGACCGTGCCTACTTCGCGGAAGGTCTCCGCGCCGCTGCCGTCGGCAGAGGGCGTGTCGATGAAAAGCTGGCGCAGGGTCATCCCGGGGTGTTGATTGATGAACTGCGGGGCGTCTTCCCGCGTTTCAATTTTGGAGTTGAGCCGCTGTGCGTCGCCCGGGGCAAGCTTCGGGTGAAGCTTCTTCAGTTCAGCATAGAGGTTTTCGTAGTCACGCTTGGCAATGCCAGTGAGCGGGGCCTCAACGGTTACCGTGCCGGGAACCCCGAGCACGCGATATACACCCACGATGAAGGATGGCATAATATACAGAGAAAAGGTCCGGTTCCGCGCGGGATGTCAACCGGGCTTTTGCGGCCAAGGCGGCCAAAACAGGAAGTTGTCATGCCGCCGATTCCAAAACTCGAATCGGCACTGTTGACACCATCCGAACTCCCCAATGATGTGTGGGCAGTCAAAATAATACGCAAGCAAGTTTCCCCGAACAACCAACCCGAGGTGTGCCGTGTAGTCGAGGCAAGGGCTCACGGAAACAGCTCCTTCAGCCTGCGCGGTGCCGTCCTCTGGGTGTCCTCCTGAACCATCCAAAGCATCGTGCGCTCGTTCCCATTGATGTGCCGCACACAGCCCAAGTCGGTCGTGCCGGCCACAAGGCGCGGACCCATGCGCGCGTTGTCCATGAAGTAGAACTTGGTGCCCCACTTGAAAAGCACGGCGGCGTGGTAGCCGTGGCCCGCGCCAAATGCAGACCACGCGTAGGTGATGCGGACCGCCGGGACGCCGCGCTCACGAAGCATCGTCACGGCCGCCTTGCTGAAGGGGTCGCACCAGTTGTCAGTCATGTAGCCGGGCACGGATTTGAAGGAGGGCGGCGGTGCGCCGAGCGCTACCCAGGCGGTGGTGACGCAGAGGAGCCAGAGGGTGAGCAGCTTTTTCTTCATCACAGCCCACACCTTTCCTTGTCGCGCGCATCGCAGGCCCCCATCCAACCCAGGACGAAGAGAAACGCGACCGCCAGAACGATGTTGCCGATTAGCGCCCAGTTCCAAGTGAGCGCCCATTTGATGAGCAGTGTGAGCAGTAGAATGAGAGTCATAACCAAGGGATGCCGTAATCGCGGCGCACGCGGAAAAGCTGGCCGCTGCGGCCGTCGATGTTGATTCGGTAGTGGGTGCCCGCGGCGTCGAGCGCGTAGGGGCCCGCGACAGTTGTCCACGTCACGCCGCCATCAGACGAGGCCTCGGCGGTGTCGCGGAAGCCGTGCTCAAAAAACCACACGAGCCAGATTGCGAGGAGCAGCGGAAGTTTCATGCGACTATGGGGACGGCGCGCCACGCATTTTTGACGCGGCATCGGCGGTGCGGCGCGCGCTTGAGCCGCACGCCCTCGGGGCAGAAATTGTCCATGAAGGTCTGCTTGTGGATAACCACGTAGTGGCCGGTGACCTGAACCACGACGGGCAGTCCGACGAGCCCCTGGCGGTTTTCCCGCACGAACTTGGCGAGCGTGGGCTTCTTCCAGGAGGCGGGGGCTCCGGCGCACCACTGGAAAATGGGCTCGAGTCTGTAGCCGAGCCGCTCAGCGGCGGCCTTGAGCTCTCGATTGTAGATGCCCTTGATTGGCCGGCAGCTGTTGCGGACCTGCTTGAGGATGCCGTGAATCTCCGACGTGGGTCGGCCACTGATTGCGCTCAGCGCCGCGGGGCCGCACCAGAGCGTGGACTTGAGGTCGTGCTTGACGGGATGAAGCGACATAAGGTTAGCTCCAGCGGCCCCGCGGAAATGGAGGGGGCGGCGCGTCGGCGTTGGGGTTGATGGGGTTCAGGAAAATTACCCAGCCAGAGGGCTGCGGGTTGCGGACCGAGCCGACGTTCGAGTAGTGGATTGTGTAGGCGATGAGCCCACGCGAGCGGGCCGCGCTTTCCGCCTCCGCCTTGGTCTTGAAGATTTCGTTCATGGGTTACTGTCGCGCAGGGCGCGGCGTTTGTCAAGGCCACTTATGTGTTGGCAGGTTGACGGTTGGAACGGTCGGCATTGGTCCATGTCACCTCCCATGACGATGCACCCGCGCCGTGAAGCAAAGCCCAGTTGCAGAAATAGCCCACCACTTGGGCCTCGAGGTCGGCAGCCAGGGCGCGCAAGTCGCGAGCCTCGGCCACGAAGGACGAGCGGCCAATGCCGCCGGAGATGTTTCTGACTTTGAAGGTTATCATGGGATAAGGTAGCACAGTGCTGGGCGCAGTCAAGAAATGATTGCGACGTTTTCAGTCACTTTGAAGTGGCACTTCATGGTGTCGGAGTTCCACGACATAAAGGTGTAGGTGCGGCCCTGAAAACGCAGGACCCGCTTGCAGAGTTTCTTCACGTCGTCCCAGCCGTTCGGGATGTCGATTTGAAGCCAGAGGCTGCCGTCGTCGGGGCGCTCAATGGGCGTCACGGCGATGAGTTTCGGGTCGATGGTGGCGGAGTGAGAAGCGGTCTTGATTTCGTTCATGGGATATTGTCGCACAGCCCCGCACAGAGTCAAGAGGCAATCACAAGAAACTTTGAGCCGGCGGGAAACAGCGTGAGCCGGCCCCACTCGGCCCGCGGCAGCACGGAGAAAACCGGCTGGTAGGTCAAGCTCCCGGCGCGGTTGCGGAGTGGAGCGTTGAAATACTGCACGCGGACCGACTCGCGGGTGACCTCGACAACCGTTGCGCTGTGGCTGTCGCCGTTGAAGTTTTTGAAGACAACGGAGGCCCCGACGTCTCGCTTGGTGAACTGATGTAATCTCTTGATGCTCATACGGTTGCTTGTTTAGTGGGTTGGGGAATGGAGGACCACTTGTCGGCGTGGGCGTCCACGACGGCCTCGAGCTCGGGGTTGTCGGTGTAGTCGCAGACGAGCTCGCCGGGGCTGTTGCCATAGACCAGCAGCAACACCAGCCGCTTCAGGCGCGTGGGATGGCAGACGTAGAGCAGCGCCTCGTCAACGCCGGTCAGGTAGTCGGCCAGGAAAGCCGGGTCGGAGCTCGAGACGTTTTCGTCCGCGCCGTCGTTTCCGCCCAGGAGGGTGAAGCCGGCGGCGACCAGGGAGTCGAGGAGGCTGCGGGTTTCAGGGAGCCAGTCGTTTTCAAGTCTCATGCCGGCAGCATACCACAACCCGGCACGGGCGCAAGTCCGTATTTCTACTGGACGTGCGGCGGCACTGTGTTGGCCAGCTCCTCCTCCAGGTCGGCGCGGATTTGTTTCTTGATGCCCGGCTCGAGGCTGTCCCACCAGTGGTCGAAGCCAGCGCGGTCCTCGAAAAACTTAATGACCAGATTTGTGAGTTTGCGGGCTTCAGTCATAGAACCACCTTGTTCTGCGCCACTGCACAGCGACATGCCCCGGGAAGGCCCAGAGCGCGGAAAGAGTTTCCGGCAGCCCCCAACAGAAGATACGATAGAGGAAGATGAAGGGAACCAGGAGGCAGTCGAGCAGGAGCGCCCAGCGGGACCTTCGGAACTGGGAGTAGGTCACCACAATCCCTTCTCTTCACCGTAGGCCATAATTAGACAAACGAGCGCGACTAATAGAGCGAGTGTTAATAGGTTCATTAGTTGGGTGTTATATGGACCTCCATGCCCAGCGGGCAGGTTGGGTTCGGGCACCAGATAGACATCGTGCCGGCCTCTCCTCCTGGCTTGCGGTCGCACAGCATTTCACTCGCGCAGAAACAACAGTGCCGGCCGGCGCGTTTGATGCGCGGCTCGATGTCGTCATCGGGAGGCAGAGGAGGTTCGTTCATTCTTGCCTTTCGGGGTCCACTTGATGGCATCGAAATTCTCATTGAACCGCTTGCGGTCCGACGTGCGGTCCTTGCTGCCCTTGCCCGGCGCGCCGTGCAGTCCGAAGTTTCGCGAGTTGCCTTTTGCTCCTGATTTATGCGCCATGGGTTTTGGTGAGTTGCTCGAGCAGCTCAATCACGCGCTCGAGTTTCTTGGCGATGTCAACGAGCGTGTCGTTGTTGGCCACCGCGGGATAAATGGCCGGCGTGGCTGCGCCGAGTGGCAGTGGCACCGGTTTGAAATCTGAGAGTGGTGGATTCCAGCCTGATGTCATAGATTTTTTGCGGCGCGTGACAGGAACCAGTCGAGGTCCCGTCTCACGAAGTTTTTGTCGAGCGGCTGCCACTCGAACACGTTTGATTCACTTCCGGAACGGTCGTAGAAAGGACGCAGCACGCGGGTTTGGTGAGCGCTGAGCCTCCCATCCTCGGAACGCGGTGGCAGCATGAAGAGCGCGATTCCACACTTCTTGGAGAGGTCGCAGCCCCAGTCACCGATATTCCCGCTGCACTCAGCGAAGTGGAAAACTGATTTCCCGCCTTGTGATTCCCAGCGGACCAGGGCCTCCTCGGGCGTGCCATCCGCGACGAACACGTCGAGGCGCTGCTCGGTGGGGATTGGAGCCTGCTTGACGTTGCCCAGGTTGTCGGCGAGGTCGCTGCTGGAGCTCATGCGAAATAGAAGCCGCGCTCGACACTCAACGCGCGGAAGCAGCGGCACCCGCAGAACTCCAGCGTCTCGGTTTGAGAGGCGAGCTGGCGCGAGTCCAAGGAGGCGGACGAGGCGACCAAGCCCTCGGACTCCGCGTGCTTTTCATAGTCTTGCACCCGCCAGAATTCCTCCTGCTCGACACGCTCGCGAAACGCCTCAAAGCTTTCGTTTAAGTCATTGGTGGCGCACCACTCATTTGCGAGCCGCAGGTCCACGCAGCTCTTGTAGTGCTCGAAAGTATCGAGCAGCCTCTGGGCCCCCTTCAGCTCGTCGAAGTCGAGCGTGCCCACCACACAGAGGTAGGGCATTTTGGGGGTTGGGGCCGAAAGGCAGCAGTTCTGCGAGATGTGCAGCGCGTTATAGAAACGGGCTTGGATGTTAGTGGTGGTGCTCATAAGTAGGTGAGCGTGGCGTGGAAAAGCTGAACTGGACAGTCTTGTGGAATCCCTTGGAGGTAACCAGTGCTCAGTTCAACGGCATTGAACGACTTCGAGGCGAGAACAAAGCTGTTCGCAACCTCGACCGTTCGGATTTTGATGCACGCGATGTCAGCCCCGCTTTGCTCTTCGACGAAGAAGAACGTGTCGCCGACACTAAGCTTGGAAAACTCAATCCCCGGCTTGAGTGGAGGAGGAACTTTAATCATGGCTCAGAGGTTACATCAGGTTGGGTCGGCGGGTCAACTGTTACGGGCGGCAGAACAGTGGGCTGGACCGCTTCGCCCGTCATGCCGGCGGCCTCCATTTGTTTCTGGCACTTGTAAAGAAAGTTGACGCCGTCGCACAACATCTGCGCGACTTCGGGCTGGCGGCAAGTGGCGAAAAATCCTGGGCGCGGTTCCTTTGTGGCGTCCGGCTCGAGGTTCACGCAGATGACGAAGATTCCCGGCCGCGCTGGGTTGCTGACCCACTCGCAGATTAGGCCGGACACTGGAAAGGGGTAGAAGGGTTGCTGCGCGGCCTCCTTGTGCAGCTGCTCTTCGCTGACCTCGGTCTCCGTTTTCTTGTAGTCCGCGCCTTGCACCACGACCTTGTTGGAGGCGTGCTGGACGAACTGGTCCTTGATGTTTTGGATGGCCTGCTCAGTGGGGAGCAATGGGCGGTAAGCCCGGCGCTTTGATTTTGGTTTGTTGCTTTTGCTCATAGGATTTGGGGGCGTTGGGAAATTTGTTCGCGGAGTGCAGCTTCGAGGCGGCGGCGTGCTTCGGCTATTTGGTCAACGAGTCGGTCGCATGCATGGCCCGCGCCTGACGCTACCATCAGTGCGGTGGAGAGCTCCGCGAAGCTGCGATGGAAGGGCGAGTCGGCGGCTGGACATGGAGGCAGACGGACACCCTGGAAAACGCGGAGGTGTTTTGAAAGCCCCCGCAACCTTTTGTCATCCGGGAGTGCGGCCAAGTCAGCCTGAATGAGCCGCATGCACTCAACCCAGGTGCGGAGCTGCCAGTTGTCTTTCTCTTTCGCGACGCGCTCGTATTCATCGAGGTCGAGCTCGGGCTTGTAGGCGTCACGGTGGCGGAAAAGCAGCGACTGGTGCTCGTTGATGAAGTCGAGCAGTTCGTGGGACCACTGAGACTCATCGTGAAGGCGGACCATCGGACTCTGGCAGGCTAGGTCAGCCTCGTAAAGGAATTCGTCCTGGCTGGCGTGCGACCAAGGAATTTCGAGGAAAAACTTGCGCCGCAAGACGAGCTTCCAGAAGTCGCACTCGAGGGCACAGGCTTCGCGGCTTGCGAAGGCCGAGGCCAACGGAAAGCGGCGCGCAGTGTTGGGGTCCTCAGACAGCTTGACGCGTGTGGCCGTGTCGTTCGGGTCCTGTTCAGTCACGCCCCAGCAGTCCGCGTTGAACACCCCGACAGGGCGGCCGAAGTGCTCCGGGTCCTTGAAGATGGGCGAGGTCACCGAGAAACGGAAGTGCCACGGAGTCTTCCGGGATATGTGGCTGTAAACGTGGCGGAACTTTTTATGCACGCACAGAAGATATGTGAGGAAGTGGGCCCGCGTCAACTTAAACACCGCGGCGCGGGCGACCAGCCCAAAACCGGGAGGTAAGACCTAGGTTCTCCCTGACAAAAGTCCTCCTCCTCCTACATACTTACTTTATACGCGAGTATATAATGTGTGTGTATGAAGGGTTTTGTCAGGGAGAACCTAGGTGTTGGGGGCCCTTTTTCAGACAGGCCATCAAACTCCGAACCTTGACTTTCGCCTGCGGCGGGCACTTTTCCCAACATGGCAGAAACCACCCCACCCAAAGACAGCCCCGGTGACCACGAGGCCAACCTGTTCATCGGCTCCACAAGCAAGGCGCAAGAGCTCTATGCTGAATCAAAGCGGGTTCGGAGATTGGCCGAGCGAAAAGCATGGTGGAACAACCGGCAAAAGGAGCCTTCCGCAACCGGGCGAGAACGGCCAATTGGAAACCTAGAAGAATAGCGGGTTGACGTTCGCCTATTTGCCTACACTTCTTGGTCCGATGACTGACGAACAGCTGAGAAAGCAGCGGGAGCGCGGCCGCCGGCATTACGCCAACATGACAGAGGAACAACGGCAGCGGAAGCGAGAGAGGGGCAGGAAGTATGCCCTGACGATGACAGAAGAGCAGAGGGCCAGAAGGAAAGAAAGTCTGCGACAATGGGAAGCAAAGAATCCTGAGCGAAAGAAGTCCTACTACCAGAGATACTACCAAGCGAACAAGGAGAAGATAAGCCTGCGCCGAAAACAGAACACTCGCAGGTCTGAAGTCCTGCGCAGATACGACCTGACCGCCGGCTCCTATGATTTGCTTCTAGCAAGCCAGGGCAACAAGTGCGCGGTTTGTCAGGAGGATTTTAGCCGCACTCCTCACGTTGACCACGACCACGACACCGATGTAGTCCGTGGCCTGTTGTGCTCCCAGTGCAACACAGCGCTCGGGCTTTTGAAGGACAGCGCTCGCATCGCATTCCTCGCAGCCTCCTATCTTCAATCTCATGGCAAAGCCTAACACTCTCGACAAAAACAAAGCGGACGTGGCTCAGATTTTTTTGGTCTGGATGGCGACGGTGGGCAGCAACGAGCAAACAGCACTCGCGCTGGACCTCGAACCTGAACAGGTCCGGCGGCTCGCAGAGTCGGAGGGCTGGAATGAAAAAATTCGCCGCGTGTCGCTGATGTCCAAGAATGGAAAGCCGGGCGATTACGAAAGAATGGTCAACCGGTGCCTCAACTTTGTTCAGGCCCAGGTGCTGAGGACTCAGGTCAACAGATTGCTGACCGAGGTCACCGCGATGTCTAACGAAGAGTTGCTGAGCCGGGCCTGCGTGCGGACGCGCGATGGCGGAATGCAGCTGAGCGCCAAGTTTTTTGTGGACCTCGCAAACGCAGCCGAGGCGACGCAGCGCATGTCTTACGCGGCGCTGTCTGACACCGCTGGCGAACGCGCGGACCGCGACAGCGGAAGCCCGACCGGCCAGGGCGCAAACGACCTTCACGCCGCCATCATCGCAGCCCTTTCCAACCCCGGTCTGAATCCCGAAGCGGTTTCCCAAAAGCTTCTGGCTGAAGCAAATGAGGAAGTGCAGGCAAGAGCATCCGCAAAAGCACTTGTCGAACCATTCGTGTCTCCCGCAAGTCCGGCAGAATCTGCCGACCAGTGAGCGAAGGCCGAGCGCGGCCGGAGAGCCGAAGAGTGCGTGAGAATCACGCAGTGTCCCGGTGACTTGAGGTCCTGTGTGCCATTGTGTCTCACTTCGTCCCGAAAGTGGGACAACGAAAAATCGTTGCGCTGTGTTGCAAGGGCTTACGGTCACCAGGACTGCTCACACCCAAGACAGGGCGACTAGGCAACTCTTGCCGACCGCGGTCGAGGTTCCCGTTATCGTTAACGCGCCGACCCCCACCCCCCACGGGGGACGCGGGGGCCGCGACGCCCGCTCAGGGGTCGCCGCGCCATGAAAAATTTGCCTACTCGTGACCTTCCGCGCCGGCACCCTCGGAGTTTTACGGTGTCGCTTGACACCCCGGTCTTCCGGTGCTACGGTGCCGGCCATGAAACCCGCCAGCGAAAAAACCATCCGGCAGCTGTGGGACCACGTCCTTTCCCTCCCCGCCGCCGACAAGCTGCGCGCCCTCGCGCCCGCTGACCGGGAACCCTACTGGCGCTGCTTCCTTGCGGGATTCATGGTCGCGCGGTGGGCGGTCCAAGACAGCCAACGACTTTTCCGGGACCAAGTCGCCGACGAGCTCACCGAAAAAATCAACGCGCAGATGGAAGTCGAGCGCCTACTTGACAGCTAGCCAAACGTGTGGCATGTTTCCGCGCCTATGAAAGAAAAGCCAAGCTACACCGTGGAGTGCTACTTCGACCACTTCTGGGGCAAGAGTGTGAATTGCCGGGGCCCCCACAGCACCCTGAAATCCGCGAGGCTGGCCGTTAAACGGAGAGGCTCGGTGTCTCGCCGCTATCGAATCGTGAAGCACGCCGTCACCGCCATCATCATCAAACCATGAAAACCGAACTGACCCACACCAAACAAAAACCCATGTCGTTTCCTCTGCTCGCGCAGTCGATACACCGTGACGACCCCACACTCTCCTTCACCGTGCTATTCGTAAGCCCCCAATCGGGCACGGTGGTTCACTGTGAATCGGACGCGGCTCGTCACATCGGCGAGACCGACGACCATTGGTGCCCCGTCCACAACCATGAGCAGTGGCGCATACTCTCGCCCGGGGAGGCGGTCACCCTCCGAAACGGCTGAGCCATGATTACCAAAGCCCAAACCGAAGCCGACTTCCGCGCGGAGCTCACCGCCCTGCTGAAGCGCTACGACGCGGAGATTTCAGCGGCCGACCACTACCCCGGATGGCCGGAGTGCGGGGAAGACATCCGCATGACGGTGACCATTCCGGGTCGATATGACGCGGACGGCCGCACGCTCGTTGAATACACTGAGTTCGACCTCGGCCGGCATCTGACATCATGATTACCGTTCTCCCCAAAGGCACCTGGGCCCCGACGCCCAAGCGACCCGCGCCGCCCAGCCGGCCGCCGGCCGCTGACAAATCACGCGAGGAACGCCAGCGCGACCTGCGGGGACTCCTTTTCCTATTTTTCCTCTGGCTCGTTTTCCACGGCCGTCACCACTACTAAACCTATGACCAACTTCATGAAGGTCTTCGCCTACCTCCGGGTCAGCACCCGGGAACAAATCGACGGCGGCGGCTTCGACCGCCAGCTGGCGACAATCCTCAGCTTCACGGAGCACCGCGGCTGGGACGTCGCCCGGACATTCCGCGACCAGCAGTCCGGCGGAACCGAGTTCGACAATCGAGGTGGCCTGCGCGAACTCCTTTCCCTGGCCGGCCGCGACAGCGCGCTCGGGGTGGACACAATCATCGTCGAAAACGCGACGCGCATCGCGCGCGACTTGATGGTCCAAGAAATTTTCCTGGCCGAGTGCCGCAAGCTGGGCGTCAAAGTTTTCGCGGCCGATTGCGGCGAAGAGCTCGTGCTGGCCAACGCGGACCCGACGCGCGTTCTGATTCGCCAAATTCTCGGCGCGCTGGCTCAGTGGGAGAAGGCCCAAATCGTCCTGAAGCTCCAAGCCGGCCGCCGCAAGAAGGCCCGCGAAACTGGCGCTCCATGCGGGGGCCCCAAGCCATACGGTCAAACGGAATCCGAGCGCGCGGTGATTGGCGACATCTGGCGATTCCGGCGGACCAACGGCTGGACCTTTCGCCGAATCGCCCAGGAACTCCGCGCCATCGGATACCCCGCGCCGGGCGGCCGCTGCTGGCACACCGGAACGGTCGGGACACTCTACTGTCGTGAAGTGGCGCGACGCGGGGCAGACAATATATGAACGTCCGACAACTCATCTCAATCCTCGAGGAGCTCGATGCCAAGGGCCACGGCGACCTCCCGGTCCTGGTCGAAGATGGCCTCGACCCGAGCGACCCCATCGAATGCACCTGCGCCTCGGAGTCCGATGGCGGCTTGTTCTACCTCGACGAGCACGACAACGTCCAATATGGTCCGCACATCCGGCTATCATGAAAAACCTCCGCAAAGGCGACGAGCCACTTTTCCGGTTCGTCAATGCAATGATGATTAAGGCGGCGACTCAATTCCGTCTCCCCCTGCGGAGGGTCCTCCCGCTCGAAAAAGAAAACTGCTCTCGCTATTTCGGCCGATGCGAGAAAGACGGAACAATCTATGTCCGGGTCCGGGACGCCTCGAAAGGCGGCCGGCGGTGGAAAGGAATAGACGAGCCCTACCAAATCATCGACACCATGTCCCACGAACTGGCGCACCTCATTACGCTGGACCACACCCCGAAGTGGTTTGACCTCCACCTCATGATTCTCGGGGACCTCGCCGGCCGGCGGGTCTTCGAAGTCCTCTCCAACTTCCATGAGCAACGCCGACGTCACTAGAATAATCGAGGCCGAGAAAGCAAAGGTGGGCGGGAGACCGACAATCCTTTTCTGCTCCGACTTCTCGGCGGTGCCGGGCTTTCCCGGCTGCTGCACGTCTTGTCACGACGACTGGAATGACGGCTACGACTCGCCTGTTGAGACGGAATACAAAGGCGTCCTGCTCTCGACTTGCTGCAAGGTCTCCGCTTGGCTCGACAAAAATATATGAGCGACACCTCCAAAAAAATCACGCGCGAGTTCGACCGGCTCTGCCGGACCAACGCGAAGTTCAAAGAATTCGTCAAGCTTTTCCCCGACGCCTCGATGGACGAGCTCCTTATGGGCTGGGGGTGGGTTCAGGACTTGACCGCCCAGGTAATTCAGCGCACAGTCCGGGACTTGACAGGCTCCCTTCCTCATGCGACATTGTGCCGGAAGAAAGAACGATGAACCAGAGAAATGGAAAAGTGCGAGCTGGTCTGCTCGAACTGTCACCGCATACGGACCAAAAAGAGAAGGAATCAAAAATGTTCTCATTAGCAACATTGCAGCGTCTTAACAACGCCATCGAAGCGCGCAAGGCCCGCCGTCGCGCCCGCGCGCTCAACGCGAAGAACAAGAAGCACCCGAAGAACGCGGAGAAAACTGGCCACGTCTGCAAGGGCCCCACCCCGCTCGGTTGCGATGAATGCCTCCACTGACCGACCACCCCATGAAAACCCAAAGCAAACTTATCCTCGCGCCCAACGGCACGCTCCTCAACGCTGACCACATCGTAGCGGTGTCCCCGATTTTCGAATCGCCCGACATGGGTTGCGACGCGTTCGCGGTCTATACCGTCTCCGACGGCGCGGAGCCTTTCCTTTTCATCGCGCGTTCCTCGGCCCCCAAGAAAGACCACCACAAGGAGTTTGTGTTGGCCTGGACCGCGGCCACGAGCCCGTGTGATTTTTCGGGTTCCTGATTTGACACCAGACCACTTGTCGAGATATCTTAGGGTGGTTCGAATGTTCTTTGAAAATTTTGGCGGGGTGAAGCAGTGGCAGCTAAGCAGCCTCATAAGCTGACGGTCAGAGGTTCGATTCCTTTCCCCGCTACCAACTTACCTTGTCTCTCCAAAAAGGAGAACGCAGGGTATATCGTCGAGACGGGGTTTCGCGGGAGAACGACTCCCATCCGAAAGGACGCATGGCCCCGCACCAGCTCGACAAAAAACCGGGGCAATGGATGGCCCCTCTCATTTTCACCGAGACTCCGCTTGCCAGCGGATGTTGAAAGAGGCCTCCCCAGTGCTCGGTAACGGGAGCGCCCGGTTCGGGGGGCCGCGAAACTAGCCAAAGAAACGCTCCACCAAATTTTCGATGACCGCCGCCAACTTGGCCGAAAAGGATTACTTCCACCACGGCAAGCGGGGTGTAAGGCGAAGCGAGCATCGACGGGAGATGGCCGAGCCGCGGCCCGCGAAACCTGCGACAGTGCGTCCAAACAACCCCGCTTATTTTTGATGGGCCTGTCGTCTAAGAAAGGACACCGCGATTGGTCGCGGAAATGGGGGGTTCTCGCTCCCTCCCGGGCTCGCCATCTTCTCACCGAGCCGGCCACCAACCCGGCGGAGTGATGGGTCTATCGAGACATGGATGCTCGGTTAGCCCGAAACGCAGACGGCTCCTGCGTAATGAGAGCCGGCGCTTTTGGACGTAAGGCAACCCGCGACGGCGGACGGGTAGGAGACATCCACTCGTGTCCACGAAGCAAAGCAACGGTGCTTCCGTTTGCCCCGGTAAGAATCCGGCGTGTGGGGTCCCGATAGTTACCCGCCATTTTCCCGGGTTGACATTCGTCCATCCCGCGGACTTCTTTCGGCAGCAATTATGCCGAAGGAAATCACCGCACACGACCCCCGTTCTTTTGAGGACGAGGAAGACTACCGCAACGCAGAGATGGGCATGGGCGCGTCCTGCAACAAATCCGGGCCCGACCCGTCCACCAAGCCTCCCGGCAAGTTCACCGAATCCTACGACGGGGCCGACGGCCCGGGGTTCGTGACCAACACCAAGGTCTAGTCTTCCCGGTCATGCGTGCGATTGTTGTTGTTGCCGGCGGCAGCGGTTTCGTTGGGCGCGCCTTCGTGGATTTCCTGACCAAGCGAGGCCACAAGGATGTCCGCGCCGTGAGTCGGGCGACTGGGTTCGACTTGCGAGACCCCGTGATGGCGAAACTCGCCTGTGAAGGAGCAGAGACGGTCTTCAACCTCGCCGCCCAGGTCGGCGGCATCGGCTACATCGGCAAGCACGACGTGGACTGCCTGCTCTCCTCGCTCATCAACACCAACCTCCTGCGCGCATGCGAGGAGCACAAGGTGACCCGCTACTTTTTCGCCAGCTCGAGTTGCGTCTATCCCGACGGCGGCGTGATGGCCGAGAAAAACGCGCTGCCGGCCAACCCGGGGACCGGCTACGGCTGGGAGAAAATTTTCAGCGAACAAATGTGCCTCGCGTTCGACAAGGAAAAGCGGGTCCCCTGTTCCATCGCGCGCTTCCACACGCTCTACGGCCCGGGCGACGTCCGCCCCGGCGGCCGCGAGCACGTCATCGAGGCGCTGTGCAAAAAGGTCATTGCGGCCAAGCTCAGCGGCATCCACGAGATTTCCATCTGGGGCGACGGCACGCAGACCCGCAGCTTCCTCTACATCGACGACTGCGTCGAGGGCATCTACAAGCTTGCCTGCTCCGGCGTCACCGGCCCGGTGAACCTCAGTGGCGCGGAGTCCGCGACAGTCAACCAGCTCGTGGACATGCTCGAGGAAATCTCCGCCATCAAGCTCGAGCGTTTCTACAACAAGTCCGCGCCGTCTGGCAACACCCACAAGACGACCGAAAACACGGCGCTTCGCGCCGCTCTTGCCTGGGAGCCCATGACACCCCTTCGCACCGGACTCGAGCGCACCTATCGCGACCTCTGGGACCGGGCTGTAGTCCATGCAAGCTGAATTGAATCCGCGCACGTTGGTTTCCTGCCACGGTTATTTTGGGGACAGCGCCCAAATCAAAAACATGCTCCGATACCAGGAGCACCACCAGTGCCCGCTCATCATTGTCTCCCCGGTCGATTCGCGCATTGACCGCATGGGCCCGCACATCTGCCGGTTCGCCGGCCAGCGGCAATACATCGGCCAGCTTTCTCTGGACCGCCAGTTCGCGCAGCTCCGGCTCCTGCTGGACTATCCGTTCGACTTTTTCCTGTCCAACGATTCCGACTCGCTCTGCATCTCCCCGAAGATTCCCGACTACCTCTACCACGAACCAGACGTCTTCTGGTCGAACGAAGTCAGTGACCTGATGCACGCGCGCCGCCCGGAATACCAATGGCCGCGCCTCGCCTTTCAACCCCCCTACTTTTTTTCGCGCGCCGTCCTCGAGCGCATGGTCGCCACGCAGGGCACCTTTCCGACCGACATGCAAACGCCCTTCATCGACTGGCTGATGATGGCCATTTGTGTGGCGGGGAAAATCCCGCACAAGAATTTCCGCGACGGAATCAGCTGCCCGACCTCCGACTTCAACAGCCTCCGGCACATGTGCAACCACATCACGCAACGCGGAGCGGTCATGCTGCACTCCGTGAAGCGGCCGCAAGCCCTGCAAGAAATTGTTTCCGCCCGCCACCAGTGGAACCGCGCGAATGGCAACGGAATTCGATTGTGAGATGCCCATCCCCGCAGAGACAAAGCTTCTGATTGACAAGGTGGCCGACCTCCTCCACGCGGAGAAGGCCATCGACGCGGCGCTGCTGGTCATCAAGAACGCGGGCCGCACCGACAAGGTCAACAACAAGACCGAGGCCTTCGCGGTCCTGACGCCCCTGCTCCACTACTGTCTGAACAACGGCGGCATGGTCGAGGCCGCGCAATTGCTCTGGAGCCCCACGCTTTTCACACCCAAGCCCGAATCCACCCAGCGCGTGTGGCGGTCCTTCGACACCGACAACTACATCCTGCTGATGGGCGCGGCCTCAATGTCGAAATCCTACTCGATGGGCGTCCGCCTTATGCTCGAGTGGATTCGCGACCCGCAGTTCACCACGGTCCAAGTCATCGGCCCCTCGGAGAATCACCTTGAAGACAACCTTTTTTCCCATCTTGTCGAGCTCCACAAGAGTTCCACCATACCGCTCCCCGGGCAGGTCGGAAAACTTTTCATCGGCATCGACCCCCGAAAACGTCGCGGCGCAATCCGGGGAGTTGTGGTTCCACTGGGGAAAAAATCCGCAGGACGAATCCAAGGAACCAAGCGCTTCAACCGCACCAAGCCGCACCCAATCTTCGGAACGCTGAGCCGGATGTTCGTCTTCCTCGACGAAATGGTGAACATCCCAAAAGGGATTTGGAAGGACATCGACAACGTCCTGGCCAACGCGCAGGGCGACTCCGGCTTGAAAATAATCGGGGCCTTCAACCCCACCGACCCGCAAGACGAGGTTGGCCGGCGGTGCGAGATGAAGGGCGGCTGGGGCCAGTTCGACCCCGACCGCGATTTCGACTGGAAATCAACGCGCGGGTGGCGGGTCGTGCGGCTCGACGCTAAATATTCGGAGAACGTCCAGCGCGGCGTGAAGGTTTTCGAGGGCCTCCAGACCAAAGAGGGCTTTGACCTCATCATCACGAACTCCGGAGGCACGGAGTCGCCCGGTTACTGGACCATGGCCCGCGGGTGCTTCCCGCCCACGGGTGTCAGCATGGCCGTCATCCCCGGCGGCATGCTTAACCGTTTCAAGGCGGAGTTCATTTGGCTGGAGACGCCCGAGGAATGCGCCGGCCTGGACATCTCCCTCCAAGGAAAAGACTGCGCTTACTTTGCGAAGGGAAAGTTTGGCGTCGCATCCGGAGTCAAGCTGCCACCGACGCTCGACGCTCCGAATGGCATCACCATCTTCTTCAAGAACCGGACAGGGAACAACACGCCGAGGTGGGCGCTCCAACTCGAGGCGCTCTTCAAAATGCCGAAGGGCGGCACCCAGGAAATGGCGGAGGCCGTGGTCAAACTGTGCAAGCAGCTTTTCGTGAAGCCCGCGTGGCTCTGCATGGACCGCACTGGAAACGGCCAGGGTGTGTATGACGTCATCAAATACATGTGGTCGCACGAGGTGCAGGGCATCAACTATTCCGAGAAGTGCAGCAACTGGAAAATCATGGCGGAGGACACGAAGACTCCGGACGAGCTCTACGACCGCGTGCAGACGGAGCTGTGGTTTCTGATGCGGCGGCTCATCGAGTTCGATTACGCAAAGGCGCTCCCGTCGATGGACCTGTCTGAGCTAATCCCACAGCTCTCGACGCGTTGGTTCCGGGCCACCGGGAAAATCTCTAAGGTGGAGACCAAGGAAGACTACAAGCTGCGGAACAGCGCGCTCTCGCCAGACGAGGCCGACGCGGTGTCACTACTTTTCTACGGCGCTCGCAACGCGGCCCAGGTCACGTTTGGCATGACGCCCGAAAATTCTTCTGCTGACGGCTACGACGAGGACGACCCGTCCGACAACTACCGCGTGGACATCACAAACCGATTCGAATCCCTCCCGGATGACCCTTAATATGCCCCACACTTCCGAAGAAAAGAGGCTCCATGCCAACCGTAGGTATCACGAGGACCCCGAGCATCGTGCAAGGCTGCTCGCGGAAATGAAGAAGTATGGCGCTCGTCCGGAAGTCCGCGCCCGTCGAAAGGAATACAACTACGCGTATCGAATCCAGCGAGAATACGGCCTTACCCCGGAGCAGGTAAAGGAGATGTCAGACAAACAGGAAGGGCGATGTTTGATTTGTGGTGAGGCCAAGCGTCTTGTTATTGACCATGACCACGTAACCGGGAAGGTTCGGGGTCTTTTGTGTCACCGTTGCAACACCTGCCTATCTGAACACGAGAATCCTCAGTGGAAAAAGGCAGCGGATGCCTACCTTGAAAGGAGTAAAAATGCCTCTGTCGTTTAACCCAAATTTGTATCCGGACGGCGGCTGGTGGTTCCGTGACGCCGAAGGCACGAAACACAAAGCGAACAGCTTCGACAACCTCGTCAAAACCGTCATCGAATACCGCCAGCGGCGCGCGCAGGACGTCGGCAACCCCACCGTCGAAATCACCGTCCAACTCTGCGGCCGCCACCGCGGCTTTTGCAAGGACACCAACCCCCCAGGACCCATGCCCGAGACCCCGAACGGAAACCTGATGGCGAAAATCCTCAATTTCATGGGCTGGCTCATTCAGGAAAAGCGCCTGGGCCACATCCGGCTCATCGACCGCAACGTCGCGCTCGCGCGCGCGCACATTTGCGCCCAGTGTCCGCGGCAGCGGAGCCTCCCAACCAGCTGCGGGAGCTGTCAGGCCAGCGTGGCCACCAGCCGCCGGGGCATTCTCGACGGCCAGGACCCGGTTCACGCCGGCATTGCGGTGTGTTCCGCGCTCGAGGAGGACGTCTGCACCGTGGTTCACCTTGCGGTTCCGCAGCGCCAGGATGCCACCCTGCCCGCGGCCTGCTGGCGGAGGAACTGTTGATGGTCTTTCCGAACCCATTTCGCGCCGCGGCAGCGCTTTACAGGCAGGTCCGGGCCTATTTTCGTGGCGACCGCCTCATAGTTTCGGGGCGGGTGAGCGCCAAACGCCGGAAAATCTGCAACGCCTGCATCTGGCGGGACCCCGTGAGCAATCAATGTCTCAAGTGCTCTTGCTTTCTGGACCTCAAGGTCGAGCTGACCACTGAGAGTTGTCCAATTGACAAGTGGCCCCAATAGGGACTTCTTTGACTGTGCCTAGAGACCCGATAAAAGAAGCCCTTCGCTTTCGAGAATATGCGCGCCTCCATCCAGAACGACGGCGGGCTGCCTGTAGAAAGTGGAAACTGGCGAACCCCGACAAAATCCGGGAGTGGGATAAGACGGCGGCTGCTCGAATTGGTCGTCTCCGTAGATACCGTGAGAATCCCTCACACCGTGTTGCGGTCTCTCTTCGTAACCGGATTAACAAATTGGTTTCGCGCGGGAAGAAATCGGCGTCAACTCTGGAGCTTCTCGCGATGGGCTGGCAGGAGTTCACTATTTTTATCCGGGGCCAGTTTCGTCCCGGGATGTCCTGGGACAATCATGGCCTCGTGTGGCACCTAGACCACGTCCGGCCCTGTGCAAGTTTTGATTTAACAGACCCGGAGCAGCAGAGAATCTGTTTCCGGTGGGATAATTTTCAACCACTCTTTGCAAAAGAGAATTTACAGAAGGGCAGCAAGTGTTAGAGAATCAAGTAGCAGGGTTCAATGGGGACACACAGGGTGCCGTCTCCCCGCCAGACATCGGCCCGAACCTGAAGCCGCGGAATCGGGCAATCAAAGACGCGATTCAGGCGAAAAACATCATTACCTCGCTTGAGGTCAACAACCGCCACCGCAACATCAAGAACGCGCGGATTATGGCGAAGTATAACAGCGAGCGCCCATACACGCACGACGCCTTGAAGCAGGACGGACTCGACTGGAAGAGCAATTTCACCACGAAACCGCTCCCGATGCTCATCGACAAGGTGGCCCCGCGCTTCGTTCTCGCGGTCCAGTCGATGAAATACCTCACCAACTCGCATTTCCCGGAGGACATGGACGGAGCGGACAAGAAAACGGAGGCCTTCCGCCGCGAAATCACGAAGCTGGCGCGGCAGAAGCCGGGCTGGAACAATCTTCTCACCGAAATCGCGCAGGAAAACGCACTTTTCGGGTTCTGCGCTGTCGGCTGGCTCAACAAATTCGAGTGGTTCCCGAAATTTGTGCGCCAGGACGAGTTTTTCGTCCCGACGGGCACGAAACAGCACTCCGACAGCTCGCAGATTGTCGTGCTGAAGGAAAAATACCTCATCCACGAGCTGTTCGAGCTGATTTCCGACCGCGAGGCCGCAGAAGTGGCCGGGTGGGACATCGAGAAGGCTGTCGCGGCCATCAACAACGCCGTTCCGGAAAACCGGCGCGCAAAATACTCGAACTGGGAGCGACTCTACGAGGATTTGATTCGCGAAAGCAACGTCGGCATCTCGCACGAGCAGGGCGCGCGCATTATCGAGACGTGGCACCTCCTCGCGCGCGAGACCACGGGCAAAGTCAGCCACTACATTTTCGTCGCGAACCAATTCGACGAGCTCTACTCGAAAGAAGACAAGTTCGAGAACATGTCTGACGCCTGCGCGTTTTATTCCTTCCAACACGGCAACGGAAACATCCATGGTTCGAAGGGCGTCGGCCGCGAAATCTACAGCCTCGCCGCGATGCTCGACCGCACGCGCAACGAGGTGGCGGACCGGCTCAACCTGAGCGGAAAACTCGTCATCCAAGCGGACGAGAAGGCGCTGAAGAAATTCCGCATGAGCGTCGTGGGCAACACGATTCTCATCGGCAAGGGCTACGAGGTTCTCGAGCACAAAATCAACGGCGACGTGGAGCCCTTCCTCCAGCTCGACCAATTCCTCACCAGCCTCCTCGACCAGATTGCCGGCGCGACAACTCCGCGCGTGTTCGAGGGCGAGCGCGTGACGAAAGCCCAGGTGGACTTTTTCGCCCAGCGCGAGAGCGAGTCCAAGGACAACATCATCGGCCGGTTCCTGAATCAGTTCGCCGACATGATGACGACGATTCAGAAACGCTCGTGCGACCCCAACACCACGGAGCCCGACGCGCTCGATATGCAGCGCCGGCTGCTGCTGGTGATGTCCCGGGAGGAACTCGATTTCATTTCCAGCCAGCGCGTGGCCGAGACGGTCAAGGACTACACGGACCTCGAGCGGCAGCAAATCATTCTCATCGCGCAAGAGGCCCGGGGCAACCCGCTCTACAACGCGAAGGAGCTCGAGCGCCGAAAACTCACCGCGCAGATTGACGAGGAGTTCGCCGACGCCGTGCTGCTGCCGGACAACGACCCGACGGTCCAAGCGGAGCAGAGCCGCCTCCAGATGATGGAGCTTAGCCTGCTCACGGAGCATTCCACGGCGGTCCCGGTTTCCCCGCGCGACGACCATCTGATTCACTTGCAACTCCTCGTGCCGGCACTCGAATCGGTCGGGCAGGCCGCCGTGCAGGACCCCTCGCGGGTCGAGACGCTCAAAGCACTCCTCACTCACGGCATGGACCATCTCAACATGGCCACGCAAGCCGGCATAGACAAGACGAAGCTCGCACCTTTCGCGGACCTGCTCAACCATCTCCAGAAAGAAATGGCCGGACTCGAGCAGAACGCCCAGCAGCACGCCGCAGTCGCAGACCAGCACGCCGAAAATCAGGCGGGCGCGGCCATCGACCAAGCCGGGGCGCTCCCCGCGCAGGCCGCGGGCGCACCACAAATGGCCCCTCCCTCTCTATGATTATCTTCGCACCGCGAACAATTGAATGGACCTCGGAGGATGCGCTCCGGTTGAAAGAGTTTCTCAACTCCCCGACCGGCACCCGCCTCTTGCAGTTTCTCGACATCACCGGGCCGGAAATTCTGGATGGCTCGCACAAGAACAAGGCGCTGGTAGCGTCCGGCCGGGTGGCCCAGCACCAGGAGACCCTCGAGACGATTTTCAAGCTGACTTATGAGGACCCGAACGCCCCGATGGTCCCGCCCGTGACGACCCAAAATTACCAGTCGCTGGACGATGACGCCGCGTGGGCCGAGGAGGAAAAAGCCTCGGTTGACAAACCGGCCAACGCCCCAACCTCTTAACCGCAGTAAACTACGAACCGTGCTATGTCCGACACACCGCCTGACCTGTCCTCCATCCCCGCTGGGGTAACCGTCAACCCCGACCCCGCGGCCATCGCCGCTACCGGTGACGCCCTCGACGCGCTTTTCAAACCGATTGACCAGCCGGCGGCCGAACCGAAGCCCCCGGAAGCCCCGACGCCTCCGGCTCCGGCCGCGCCTGCGCCGCCCGCCGCCCCCGCCGCTGCTACCACGCCGCCGGCCGCCCCGGCCCCCGCGACCCCGCCGGCTGCGCCCGAGCCGACGAAAGACGAGTTCGACGCAGTCCAGCTTCCGCCGCACACCAAGTCCGAGGTCTCCCAGTCTTTCGACAACCTGAAGAAGGTCTCACGCGAGCGCGTCGCCGCGGCCCAGAAGGAAAAGGAAGAGCTCGCCGCCAGGGTCAAAGAGCTGGAGACCCGCCCCGCGGTGGACCCCAAGCTCGAGGCCGAGCTGAAGGAGCTCCGCGATTTCCGCGCGAAGATGGACGTCGAAGCCGACCCTACCTTCAAGGAATTCCTCTACGAGAGCAAGGCCAACGACGAGTCGATTTGGGCCAAGCTCAAGGAGGCTGGCGCGAACGACGAAACCCTGGCGAAGATGAAGTCCATCGGGACGAAGGACCTCGACTGGGAAATCATCCTCGAGAAGCTTCCGCCCGTGACGCGGCGCTACGTCGAGAACAAGCTTGCGGTCAACGAAGACCTCACGGACCAGCGGGCGCGCGCCATCGAGGCCGCGAAGAAGAACGCCTCCGAGTTCCTGGCCGAGCGCGAAAAGAACAGCACGCAGAGCGAGCTCGCGCACTACGCCGCGGCCGAGGAGCACTTCGGCAAGGTGTCGGTTCAGCTGCCCTGGTTCAAACTTCAGAAGGCGGAGGCCACCTCCACGCCCGAGGAAAAGGCGGCCATCGAAGCGGAGAACAAATTTTTCCTCGACACGCAGAGCAAGGTCAAGGAGATGCTCGCCGACCCCTCGCCCCAGATGCGTTCCATTGCGGCACTCGGCTACGCGCAGATGCTCCGGCTTCAGGCCGAGATTCCCGCCATTCAGGCGGAACACGAGGCCGACAAGAAAGCGCTCAACGATGAAATTTCCAAGCTGAAGACTCAGCTCAAGGAGAAAGAGGACTTCATCGCGCGCGTGAAGGGTGCCTCGCGCACTAGCCTGCGCGACGGAAACGCTCCTACCAACCCGGGGGCCGCGGCGTCTCAGCCCACCATCGGGGAACACGGCAGCACTGCGATTGACCGCCTTCGCGCGGAGCAACTGGCCAGCTCGTGATAGGTGAACACCACACTTCACGAGGGCAAGCAGGTTGAAATCCTTCTTCCGTGGTATCGGGAGGTCGCCCCGCAGGTTGCGTGGAGCGTCATGCGACTCATGGACAAGGGGCGCATCGGTGTCCGCGCGCGATGGGGCGACGCCGCGGTGTGGCACGTCCGCAACACTCTCGCGGACGAGTTTCTGCGGTCGGGGGTAGAGTGGTCCTTCTGGGTTGACGGCGATGAAATTCTTCCTTCGGGCGATGCAAAGCTTTTCAACGCTCTTACTCGACAGCATCTGCCCGACTCTTTTGCCGGGCTCAACGTCATCGACCGCCTGTTATCTCACGGCAAGACTCTTGTGGGCGGAGTGTATTGGGGTCGCCACCCGAATAGTAAACCGATTTACGCGGAAGCGATGAACTCAGAGCGCGAGGATGCCTACGCGCGAAAAGGTCCCTATGACCTCATCAAGCCCACGGCCTGGGTTGGCTTTGGCGCAGTCCTGGTTCATCGCTCCGTTTTCCTCGACATCGAGAAGCGCTACCCGCACCTCGGGCGCAACCCGGAGACCGGCTCCGGCGGAAATTGGTTCTCGCCGAACGAGCAGGAAATCCGGCGGAACTTTGACCTGTTCGGAGACATCCTCCGGGAGAACCTCGACCCGAACACCAAGCTGGCCAAGCTTCAAGCGCACTATGAGAGCGCGGTGAAACAATCGGCCCGCCTCGCGGTTGGGGCGGGGGAAGATGTTTCACTCTGCCAGCGCGCTGCGGACTGCGGGCACGTTCCGCACGTCGATATGGCGCTCTATTGCGGGCACCTCGGGGACCGCGTTTACGGAAAGTTGACGTGAACAAATCCTACCAATACCCAGAATATCTTCGGGAGTGGCGGAAGAGGAACCCGGAGAAACAGAAAGCCATCAATGACCGGGCTCGAGCCAAACGGGTCGCGTCGGGGAAGCGAAAAATAGAGGGCAGGCTCTACCGAAGGAAGGTCTTATCGACCCAAGAAGGGAAACTGACCAGCAACTTGCGACGTCGAGTGAACAAGGCGGTCCGGGGGGTCCTCAAATCGGCGCGGACTGTAGAACTTCTGGGTTGCCCTGTTTGTTGGCTGGTTGTTCACCTCGAGATTCTGTTTCGTCCCGGGATGACCTGGGAGAACTATGGAACGGTCTGGCATATCGACCACATAAAACCCTGCGCGAAGTTCAACCTCCGAGACCCAGACCAGCAGAGAGCTTGTTTTCATTGGACGAACCTTCAGCCACTATTCGCGGAGGAGAATTGGAGAAAAGGAGATGAGTAAGATTTTGTTGATGCTTCAATTCTGGGAGGGCGATAAAGAAGCAGCGATGAGGAACGCCAGATTTGTGGCAGACCTAGAGCCGGAGCACAGCGAGCGGGCAGATTTTCTTTTTTCCGCTCGGTTCGATTGCAAGCACGACCAAGCCACGATTGATTATGTGGCGAAGAAATTCAATGTCTTCGTGTTCACCAATAAAAATCGACGTGCGGAGGGTTGGCCATTCGCTTGTAATGAGCTGTTCTATGGCACTGTGGACCATGTTTACACGCAGCTTGAAGCCAAAAAAATGCCGCCGTTCAAAGCGCTTCTTGCCTTCGAGGCCGATGGCAACCCTATGTCCCCTGACTGGATTGCCCGCCTACACTCCGAATGGGACCGGCTTCACGCGAAGGGCGCGAATATGGTGGGGGCGCTGATACCCCCGGGCCCGAAAGAGACGGATGGCAAGCACATTAACGGCAACTGCCTTGTCTCTGGGGAGTCTGAGTATCTTCATTGGCTCGCGCGGAAAATTGGGGGGTGCCGGCCAACTGCTGGGTGGGATTGGTTCCAGGCCCCCCTATTCAAACAGCGGGGTTGGGCTAATTGCCCTGGGATGCGAAGTTTCTGGCGGTCCCCCGCCATGCCGGCGGACGTTTTCCAGCGGCTGCGAAAGGAGGGCGTCTTTTTCGTGCATGGGGTGAAGTGCGACTCCATCCAACGACACGTCCGGGCGGCTCTTCAGAATCCGGGTTGACAAACCCACCCCTCCCCACACTTCTTCCCCTGACCATACCTCGCGTCGTGGTCAAACGCGACAGGGCCTAACTCCTTGTGTTGGCTCGACAAGGCGGCTTCAACTCCCCCGAAAGAGTTGGAAAAGTCCCACGACTTAACTCGTGGAAAATTGTTGAGTTAACCCGTCGCCCAAAAAGCGACATCAAAATAGAAGGATTCAGAGACGCAAGTCTTTGATTGATAAGAACATGGGAGATTGCATCACCCCGGCACAGGTCTCGGACATAGCCCAAAAGGATACGCAGCGTTTGGTAGGGGCCATCGCTAAGACGTTGGCAGCCAACGCCCCGTTCATGAACGTCATCGGAGGCGGAGTTTTCCCCTCAGGCGTTTCTGACGAAATCCGAACGAGTGTTCAACTCCAGGCGGCCCCTGGCGACTCTCTGGCCCTGCCCGAGTTTGTCTGCGATACCGACCTCTGCGGGACCCGCGGCCACCAAGACCTCACCGACGCCATCAACTACATCTCTCGACTTGAATCGAAGCGTGGTTTTGGGCCTCGCGTCTGCGTCAAGAAAGGTTACGCGGCCTTCAAGACGAGCTACCTCGCCTCCGAGGACTCGCTCAAGAAGCTCGTCACCCAATACATCAACTCCGACATCCGCGCCCAGCTTTACCTGCGCTCGGCCTCGAAGTTCACCGCAGTCGCCGGTTACGATTTCAACTCGCTCTTCACGGGTGGCGTTGAGACTGACATCGGTGTCAAGTTCGCGCCGCTGCTCCCCACCGGCCCAATGTCCTTCAAGGCGCTGCATTTCATCGCCCGCTACATCAAGGAGAACCTGTTCGCCGAGATGTTCGACGCCGGCGACAAGGGCAGCCCGCACTTCCGCGTCATCGCGTCCGCCGACCAGATTGAACTGTTCCGCGCCGAATCCGGCGTGAAGGACATCCTTCAGTCCTACGTCACGGGCGGCTACAAGCAGGGCGAGCTCTCACTCGCCGGCTACAGCTGGGAAACGGCTCCCGCCTACCGCGGCCTTGCGTTCGGTATCGACCAGCGCCCGCTGCGCGCCACCGGTTTCAAGGCCAACGGCACGCTGAACCTCGTGGACCCCGTCACCATCGTGACGAACGCCACGAAGAACACGGCCTACGCCAAGCCGAATCCGTCCTGGCTCACCGCCGACTATGAGGTCCTTTTCCTCCTGGCCGACATGAGTTTCGAGCGCCTCGTCCCCGAGCGTTATGTCGGTGAAGGCACGTTCAAGTTCGCGCCCCAGCTCTACATGGGCGAACTCGAGTGGCACTACCAAATCGACAACGACTGCAACGTCTATGGCGATTTCGGTTGGCACAAATACCAAATCATCCGGGCCTACAAGCCCATCCGGCCGCAGTTCGTGGTTCCGATTCTGTATCGGCGCTGCACCGCGGACCTCGGTCTGCCCGACTGCGCGGTTCCGTCCAGCTCCAGCTTCTCTGGTTCTGACGCGTTCACCACGGTCGGTGTCACCTGCTCGGCCTAATTGCCGGGGTAACAATCTGGGGAGAGGCGTCAAAAACCTCTCCCCAAACCCAATCCCACTACCATCATGGCTGAGTTTGTTGAATACGGACTGCACGACCAGGAATGGCCCACGCTCGCGAAAGCGGCGAACGCCAAGTTCGGTCTGCACCTGTCCACCGCCGACGACGCGATTCGAGTTCTTGTTGCGGTCCTCACGTCCTTGGGCGTGGCCGCGAAAAATACGGAGACCCTCGACAGCTTGCTCGTCAAGCTCCTCAACCGGGTTTCTTAACACTGTCGGTGTTGCTTTGCACGCAGCAGCGCCGGTTCGTAGGAGCCCCGCAGGCCGTCAGGTTTGCGGGGTTTTAATTTCGGTTGACGGGGGCGGGGAATCGGAACCTATTGTAGGAATGCCGGACACGACCTTCATTTACGTTTTGAATGACCCGCGAACCGGGGAAACCCGGTATCTTGGGAAATCGGACCGGCCAACTCACCGTTTTTGGCAGCACACCTCCTCTCGGGTAAAAACCCCGACGGCCTGCTGGATTCGAGGACTCAAGTCCCTCGGGATGCGACCCGTGCTAGAGGTCCTCGACGAGGTTCCGACGTCTCAGTGGCAATTTTGGGAGCAGGAATACATTCGGGTTTTTCGGATGATTGGCGTCAGGCTCTTGAACCTCGAAGAGGGGGGAAGGGGCGGGACCAACTCTCCTAAATCTCCGGAGCACCGAGAAAAAATCCGGGTCGCCAACCTCGGTCGGGTCCCGTCTACGGAGCACCGAGAAAAGACACGGCGCTCCTTGCTTGGGAAGAGGAACCCGCAGTGGGGAAAACCCCACACGCCGGAGACCAAGGAAAAAATCCGCCGAGCCAAACTGTCAAAAAAGGAACTCCATGTTTTCTGACCCAACGCCCGTTTGGGGCGACACGGACAACGTCCTGCTCTTGAAGATTTGCCAGCTGGCGAACGCCGCGCTCTCGGCGAACCACCCGCCCGCGCCGGGGGATTCGAACAACACCCTCCTCTTTAAACTCGCCCACATTTTCAACGGAACCTAATGAACAACACCCCACGGCTCGGAGATTCCGACAACAACCTGCTTTTCAAAATCGCGGCCTCGCTCGATGCAGGCGCGACCGGCGGCCTCACTCAGGTAGTCGCCGATGCCCGGTATGTCTTGAAGTCCGGAGACACCATGACCGGCGCGCTTGTCGTGCAGGGCGCGCTCACTGGCCGAACTTTCGTCAACTCCACCGGCAACGCGTCTTTCGTCACTGATGACTCGGCCACCACCTTCGCCTATTTCCTGATTTTCAAGAAGCGCGGCACTACAGGAGATGTCACCGCCGCGGTCACGAACAACAGCGAGCTGGGGACGATGGCTTTTCAGGCCTGGAACGGCACCGCGTATGTGTCCGGGGCACAAATCACGGGCCGCGCCGGGGAAGACCAGTCCTCGGGGCATTCTGCCGGCTATCTCCAATTCAGCACGACTCCCGTGGGCTCTGCTTCGGCCCTGGTCCGCGCCTTCGTCTCTTCTGCTGGCAACATTCTAGTAGGGAACGTGGTTACCATTGAGCCCGCGTCTCTTGTCGGCGGTCTCGTCTTGAAGGACGGCACCGCGGCCTCCGCGGACCCCACGACTGCCAGCGCCATCTGGTCCATCGGCGGCGCGCTCCAATATCGGACGAGCGGCGCGAACGACGGCTCGGGCGCGACCAATCACGTCCACAACCGCACCGCGACGCAGGCCGGTGTCGGGACGAACTATTCCCTGACGAACGCCACCGCGCAGGTCGCTTTTGGCACCACGAACGCAGCGGTGACCCTACCGACCGCGGGGACCTACCTCATCATCGCAAACGTCAGCATCATCAACGGCGCGACCGCCGACGACATCTACGATGCCAAGCTGCGAAACACCACGGACAGCGCGGACATCGGCGTGAACAAGAAAGTTTCCGGGGGCCCCGCCTCCGGCCGGGTGAACATTTTTCTCTGCGAAACGGTCACGACCACGGCGGTAAACAAGGTCGTCTCGATTTTCGCCTTTAACGAAACCGCGACTCGCGGCACCGTTGAATCAACCACAACCGATATCCGCTACGTGCGTCTGTTCTAATGAACGTCCCCGACTCTGTAAAAGTCAGTGTGGCGAGCCTCCTGGGCGTGGTGACACCCGCCTCAAACTGGTTCGTTGACCTGGGCAACCCGGTCCTGAATTTCCTGCTCCTCGTGGCCCAGCTCGCCGTCGCGACTGTGACCGCGATTTACATCTACACCAAGTGGCGGAACCTCAAGAAATGAAAAACCTTCTCGCTCTAATCGGTTGCCTGTGGCTCGTCGGCTGCGCGTCTTTCCCGCTTAGCCCCGGCCGGTCTTCTATTAAGTCGGCTGACGGCAATGTGGTTTCTGTTCGGCAGTCCCAAAATCCGCTGACGGAAACGGTGCAGGATTACAAACGAGTGGCCGGCCCCCAGGGCGTCACGACCGAAGAGGTCCACACCAAAATCGGCGCAGCCCAGAAAGACGTGGCGCGGGAGCTCGGAGCCAAGCTCAGCTCTCTTCGACCTGTGATGTGGGTCGGCATACTCGTTTTCCTTTTCGGCGCGTCCAGTTTTGTGTGGCCCTACACGAAGATGATTGTGGGCGGCAGCGTAACGACCAGCGCGGTCATTACCGGCGCGGGCCTCGCGATGATTGTGTTGCCCGTCCTCGTGGTCGGCCACGAGTTGCTGATTCTCGCGGTCGGCGCGGGAGCCGCGGTTCTTTACTGGTTCGCACACCGCCACGGCGGGGTTCACGCGGAGCTCAAAACTCTCAAAGAGAATGTCCTGTCAAAGTTGCAATAACACCAACTGCTCCGGCGGTTGTCAGGGGGGCCCGGCGGGAAACTGCCAGGGTGACACCTGCACGAACGTGTCGAACTGTTCGGTGGCCTGCACACCCTGCAACACCGGCTGCAACCAGAACAGCGCGGCCTGTGAGACCCTGCCGAGCGCGCTTGAGAATTTCATCCGCTCGTTCTACGGCGTCCTGCAAAAGACCGAGGTCAACGGAAAGGTCACCTGGATTCTGCCCTGCGACCTTGATGTCGGCGTCCCCGGCAACCCGAAAGGCACCGACGAGGGCCTCGCCTGTTATTTCAAGCGCCTCTTTGAGGAGGGGCTGGTCGGACTCATCGGGCCGCAGGGCGCAAAGGGCGACACGGGCGACATCGGACACAACGCCTACACGGTTTCCACGTCCGCCTTCAACCCTCCGGGCGCTGCCGGCGGAACCGCGCAGTTCAGCATCATCCCCAGCCCGGTGGTCTCGGTGGGCCAGACGATTTTTATTCCCGGCTCTGGCTGGTATCAAATCACAGAGGTTTTCCAGACGTCGGTTGTCTTTGCGACGCTGCTCGAAAGCATCCCGTCACCGCATGCGGTCATTCCGCCGGGGACCTTGGTGCTGCCAACCGGCCCGCGAGGCCTCACCATCACGGGGCCGCAGGGTCTTCAGGGCCCGAAAGGCGACATGGGCGCGCAGGGCCCAACTGGCGCGACTGGCTCTCCGGGTGCGGCGGGCTCGACGGGGCCCGCGGGCGCGGTCGCCACAAACGCGAACTCGACCCGCACGGGTCTTGGGGCGGACTACAACCTCACGGCGTCGTATGCCAAGGTTTCATTCGCCGGCACCGACCTCGAGGTCACGCTTCCTACGGCGGGGATTTATCTTCTCGACGCCTCGCTCACGGTCCTCCAAAACTCGGGTGCGAAGCGGGGGTGGAGCCTCAAGTTTTTCAACTCTACGACCGCCGCGGACGTTCCCGACTCGCAGGCAAATTTTCTGCTCGTGGAGCACCCTGACTTCGACAACATCCGACTGCGCGCCTTGGTCACCACCTCGGCCGACAATCAGGTCATCCAGATTTACGCCATCTCCACGGCGGCGACGGCAACCCAAACCATCAACGTCACGGACTCGACTCTCATCTATGTCAGACTGTCATAGGGGAAATAATCCGGTCATCCGCGACCCCAACCACGAGCTCGGGAATTGCGGCTGCCCCCCAGCGGCCGGCATCAAACGGCTCGACAAGGTCCCGCGCACGCTGCCGCGCCGGACTTTCAGCACGGCGTGCGAAGAGGTCCTGCAAGACGAGGCGGGGTTCGCAATCCTGGACGAAGTCACGGGAAGCTTCATCCACGACGACCTGAAAGAAAACCCGGACTGTCCATGAGCAAAGTTTCAGATTACGTCGAGGGAGAAGAGTCGGTTTCGCCGAATGGCGGTTGGCTTTTCATCGCCGAGCGCCAGCCTAACGGCACCTACGTCACCAAGAAAATCGCGCCGCATAATGTGGGCGCGGTTGGTCCCGCCGGCCAGCAAGGCCCCGAGGGCCCGCCCGGCCCCGCCGGCTCGGGCACGCCCGGCCCCGCCGGACCCGCCGGACCCTCAGGAGCGAACGGAACGAACGGACTGGACGGAGCGCCGGGGATCGACGGGGCCCCAGGACCTGCCGGTGCCACGGGCGCAACAGGCGCGACGGGCGCAACCGGAGCCAACGGCACGGACGCCTTTTCCACCAACGATGGCTGGTGCCTCGAGTTTTTCGACGACTACGCCGCTGGCGCACTCTCCACCCCCAACAAAGGCGTCGGCTGGGGCGCGAACGGACAAATCACGGGCGGGACAATCGTTTCCCGCAACATCGCGAACGGCAAGACGGAAAATCGCCTCGAGCTGAACAACGGCGAATACATCCGCCCATTCTATTTCGGCAGCGAGTGGCACCGAATCCAGATTGCGCTCTTGTGGCGCTTCACCAGCTCCGGGAACTTCAATGCGAGCGGAGCCATCGGGTTGTGTAATAGCACCAACTTCCGCGGATTCAACTCCACCAACTGCGACAACTTTCTCGGGGTAAATTACGACGGCGCGGCGTCTCCCACATTGTGGACCGACACCGCTGAAACGGCGCTCAACTCCTATTTGCAGAGCGTGAGCACCCGCTGGGCCACGCGTCGCGTGAACACCACGACCGACCGCGGCTCAGGCTCTGGTTCTGATGGCCGGCGTCATTCTCGCACGGAGGCCTACCGGTCTCTGCTCCTACTGGACATCGCGCGGCCGGTGGCGGCGACTACCGCGACCGCAGTGACCTACTCGGTAGCGATGCGCTCTACGAACATTGACCGAATCAACTTTTCCATCTCGAAACATGGAATTCTGGACCTGCTAAACGCGGAGGCCACGGCCTCACTCGGCGGACAGACCGATTGGGCTTCTTTGACTGGTTCGACTACGGCACCGGCCGCCACGAACACCAACTCCTGGTCATTCGACGAGAGCACCGGAGTTTTCGACGCGCTCAACATCAACTGGGACGACACCACGCATCTCATGGAGATTGCGGCCATCGGCGTCCGGAAAGTTTACTAATGCCCTACATCCCCCCAGCCGCCGATTTCAAGCTGCGTATCGACCAGCGCCGGCTAATCATCAATGCCGCGGCCGGCACCGCGAACCCTCCGCTCACTCGCGCCACCCTTTTCGGGCTTCTATCCTCAATCGAGGATGAGCTCAACCGTGTTCTCAACAACCCGGAATTTGTAGGCACCTCGGTGGAAATCGCCGTGGACCCCGCAATCCTCGCACTGCCCACTGCGGTGCGGGTCCGAAATCTTTTGGTGGCGCTCGGATACACCGTGACGCTCTCCGGAAACACTGCAACCATTTCCTGGTAACTTTTATGGCTGACTACCCAATCGACCTCGGCAAGACAATGGATTCTCCCATCGCCGCACCCGAGCCCACCGTGAAATCTTCGAAGGAAAAGGAGAAATACTACCCGTGTCTCTACCTCGACTGGGACGAAAAATACGACCTGCCCGACGAGGGCGTGATGGAGGTCCGATTCCGCAAGAAGAGCGAGACCAATCGCACCTCCGACAAAGGCACGACACAGTCCGTCGAGCTCGAGATTCAGGAAATCCTCGATGTCGAATCCGAGGCCGGCGAGGAAACGGAAAGCCCGGGCGATACGCTCGACAAATACCGCAGCGAGCAGGACTAATGTTCCTCGTCAAAGAAATCTGGTCGGAGGCCAAGAAAATTTTCCGTCACTGCGACGATACGTTGCTTTACGAGAAAATCGGGGACTCCGTCGAGCTGCTGGCCTCGAAGGGTGAGGTCGATGCGCTCATCGGCTACGTGGATATCTGCGTGGACGGCGCGCAGTGCATCACGCTGCCGCGCGACGTGGAGACCGTTATTTCCTTGAACATGGACGGGCATCCGACACTCGGACTCAACCCGCTGCACTCTTTCCACCTCAACGGCCCGGGGGACTTCATCACCGTCTGGCGGTCGTGGACCGATGTCGGAAATTTCCCCACCTACCGGGACCTGCCCTGCCCCGGGAAACTCGTGGCCTATCTGGACAGCCAGGAGGACGAGGGCAAGGAACTGCGGGTTTTCGGCCATGACGACCAGAACCGCCCGCTGCGGACCCAGGTCGGCGGCGTGTGGAGCGACGGCTATCTGGTCCCCACTGTTTTCGGGTTTGCTTTGCCGGACGTTAACGCGCCCACCATCAGCCGCATCAGTCACATCGTCAAGGCTAACACCGTGGCGGACGTGCGCCTCTCGTCTTTCGACAACTCGTCCACGGTGAACAGCACGACCGGAACACTTCTCGGAATTTTCGAGCCGAACGAAACGAAGCCGATGTATCGCCGGATTAAACTTTGGCGGAACGCGTGCTGGGTTCGCCTCTGCTACCGGAAGCGGAGCTACCGGCTTTTCAGCCAATACGACCGAATCCTTTTGCACTCCCGGCTTGCGCTGGTCCTGGCAATGCGGGCCGTCCGTTTCTATGACGACACCGACATCGCCAATGCGACGACCTACGAGGCCCACGCGGTCCGAATCCTGACGGAGAAAGAATCCAGCCTTGAGGGACCCGCCCGCACGCCGATTCAGGTCGATGACCGGAACAGCATCAAGAACCCGGGTTACGACGAGGTTGAGTAAGCTATGGCATCCGCAAACTTCCTTGAAGACGGCGACATCAGCTTCGAGGTGGGGATGGACAGCAACTCCCACCCGATTAAGCTCCCGCCCGGAAAATACGCGCGCGGCGAAAACATCGTCAACCGCGGCGGAATCGTGCAGTGCCGCCCCGGCTACCGGTGCCTGACCGCCCTGGCCCCTGGCCGGCTCCAAGGCTTCGCGAAATTCAAGCCCAAGGTCGGCGCGGAACAACTGGTTTTCATGGTTGACGGGCTGCTCTACGTCTCCGACCCGCCCTTCACGAGCGCCCGCCGGCTCAGCGACGTCACGTTTCTGCCGGAGGCCCGGCAGGCCTATTTCGCGCTCGTGGAACAGTCCGTGCAGCAGAACGCGGACGGAAGTCTGACGCTCATCAATCCGCGAAATCTCCTCGTGATTCAGGACGGGGCCTTCTCGCCTGCGGCCTACTATGACGGAACCCGTGTGACGCAGTCTCGCGGCACGGGGGCCATTCCCATGGGAGGCCCGATGCGATGGGTTGGCGACCGCCTTTGGGTCGCGCGTGGCGCGGAGTTGTTCGCCTCCGACATCAACAACCCCATCTCTTTCATCGAGGACATCTACCTCGCGACGGTGCGGTCCTTCGTGCTCCCCTCAGAAATCACGGCGCTCGCGCGCAACCCGACGGTGGAGTTCGCGCAGCTCATTGTTTTCACCGAAAACGAGACCTCGCTGATTCAGGCCGGCATCCGGGACCGCACGCAGTGGCCAATCACGCCGAACATGCAGCAGGAGATTTTCCCGAACATCGGCTGCAAGAGCCAGCGGTCGGTCATCGACCAGCAGGGAATGCTGTGGTGGTTTTCGTCCTTCGGCTTCTGCTCGCTGGACTCCGCCGAGCACGCCAAGCTGACCAGCAAACTCCCGTATCGCGACTCCGAAATGATGGAAAGCAAGTCGCGCCTCTCTGAGGACCTCTCGGGCGTCGCGGCCGGCACCTTCGAAAATTACAT